>Ga0265301_10002041_pt1 | contig 24471 bp, 20 predicted proteins | sample AusTroGonzalo_MG_2_FD_193488 | JGI IMG/M metagenome (GOLD analysis project Ga0265301, IMG submission 193488) | Bovine rumen microbial communities from tropical cattle in Woodstock, Queensland, Australia - Gonzalo_04 | ecosystem: Host-associated > Mammals > Digestive system > Stomach > Rumen ... | reverse complement strand
CGGATATGCTCGCCCGGGTTCGGGGTGAACGTGAGCGTGGTGGCTGCACCTTCATAACGGTAGGTGGTCGGTTCGCCGTCGGTAATGAGGCGCACTACGGCATTGCCTGCCACCTGAACGGCTATCGTGCCGCCGGTGACGGTCAGCAGTTCGTGATCCTCGGGATAGAAACATTCTTTCTCCAGGTCGTAGTGGAAATAGTTGCCCACGGAAGCCACTTCGATGTCCGTGGCTTTGGCGAACAGACTCATGTCCGCCGTCACGGGTGTACCTTCCTCGACTTTCAGTTCGTCCCCGTTGCGCCATCCGCGGAACACCTGTCCGGCAGGGATGGTCACATCAGCTGCAGTGTATTTGTAGGTCAGACGGGTGCCTTCTTCCACGCTGTCGCGACCAATCAGGGTGCCGTTGGTGTCGAAGTACCGCACCACGGGCTTGTCGGGTTTAGAGCCGTCATCAGGCAGCACGATGCTGAAACCTGCAATGAAGTAGTCACCGCCGTACCCCGACAGGTAGTATGTGCCCGCCTCGTCCAGATGGAGGCTCCACACGGGAGTGCTTGGCGGCTGCATGGCGTAGTACGGGTCGGAGGTGCTTGTGCGGTCCTGCTTGCTGACTATCACACCGCGTTCCTCACGAATCTCGGTATAGAACGTCACGGTACAGGTGTCTGATACACGGAACGCCAACTTGTTCTGCACGTTCTTCAGGCGCAGACAGTTCAGGTGCGACTGACCGTGGATGGTTGATTTGCCTTTCGACTGAGCTACCGAGTTGCCGGTAGGTGTAAATATACGGTTCTCGGCACGCAGGGTGTTGGCTGTCCATTCGCTGGTGCCGTTGTCGGTATATTCGTCTGCTGTGAAGGTGTAACTCTTCCGGATGGTTACCAGGTCATCCACCGTCATACTCCACGCGCTGACTGGCATCAGCGCGCAGAGTATGAGTGTAATTATGGATAACCTGTGCTGCATGCAGTAGGAGGCGTATATTATTGGATCGTTTGTCCGAGTGCGTTGTACTGTATGCCGTCACGGATGATGAGCAGTTGCCCGTTGCGCAGCACTTTCTGAACGCCGGCAGCTGATTGCTGATTGTAGACAGCCTCTACTCCTGTCGCCTCCTCATCCCTGGCAGCCTCACCAAAGCCGCCACGGGCGTTGGCTTTGCGTAAGGTGTACGTCTTTCCGTCATAAACCATAAGCTGACTAATCTCACTGCCCTTAAGCAGCATCACAAACTCACCCTTGCACTCTGCCATATAGATTGCCTCCGCTTCCAGCTCTGTCCATTTTTTCTCGCAAACAGCCTGCGTGGCGTCAGCCTTAGCCGTAGCCGCCCAGTCGCCGAGGGTTTCCTCTATGGTGCGGAAGGCTGCACCTTCTGCGGTGAGGACTGTCTCGTACGTATTGGTTGCATTGCCGCTCTTCGTGTCGATAAAGGTCACCTCGTTGCTTTCCGGTGTGAGCACCGTGCCATCGGCGAGATGGGTGTTGTACTCCAGGAACTGAGGCCAAGCACCTGCGTTCATCAGCTCTTTCGTCCAACGTTCAATCTTGTTGCCGTCCGAGAAACTGAACTGACCGGCACTATAATCCACCAGCGTGTTGAGGAAAGCTACTTGCGGTGTGTTGTTCCATGCGCGGCCGAAGGATACCACCGAGCACTCACTCTTGATTGTACAGCCCTCGAAGACATAACCATGGTCGAGTGCGTCGGCGTTGCTGGCCGTGATGCAGTCCTGACCACCGCCGTCTTTCTTACGTTTCTCGGCGTAGAGGAGGTTGTTCTTGAAATAGACGCTACCGTCACCGCAGATGAAATCGACCGTACCGTGAATCTCGCAGTCCTCGAAATATTTCACAGCCTTCGCCAGATTGCTATAATAGGTATCCTGGTAGGACAAGAGACGCACGTTCTTGCAAACGGTCTGCGTTCCTTGATCCCAAAGGGCTACAGCGCGACCGTTGTCGCTCTTGTAGTAGTCGAGATCGTTCTGGAGCGTCAGGTCCTGCAGATAGGTGCCGCTCACGTTCTTGGCAATGCGGAGGGTAGCCGTCTTGTCGATACTCTCGGTCTTAGCGTCCGGTGCGTTCTTGATGATGGTCTTCTCCATCGACTGACCGATGACAGCGATGTTGTTCTTGCTGATAGTCGTGAGTACGGTCTCGCCGAGGTCATAGGTGCCGTTGGGCACGAAGAGCTTGTCGCCCTCCTCGGCTTGAACGAGTGCGAGGATAAGCGATGCTGCATCGCCGCTCGGAACCATGATATAACCTGTCGTCTCGTCTTTCTGTGCAAAACCCTCTACGTTATAAACGACCACTTTGTGGATGTACTGTTTGGCCGTCCAGTTGATGGTCAGCGTGGTAGCTTCGCCCTCATATTTTGCGGTGAGTTCCGTGCCGTCCGCTGTCTCGTTCTTCACTACCGATGCTTTGGCCAGCTCCTGGTCAACGGCCATCACCATCACGTCACCTGTTTCCGAGTATTGGCAGAGGGTCACAACGACTACCGCCTTGCCTGCCACCTGTACATTGATTGAACCGTCGGCTGCGAAATACCAGCCGTGTGTGCCATCGTGGAATGCGCCCCCGTTCACTTCTACGGTCTCATGATCCTCCGGATAGAAGATGGCCGAAGCGAAATCATAGGTCTGAACGGAACCTACGGTAACCGTCTCAATCGGAGTCACCTTGGCTTGGATGGTGGTGTTGCCGTTAATCGGGTCACCCGCTTGCGCTTTCTTGCCGTTGGTGTAGAACCAGCCGCGGAACTTATCTGTTTCTGCTATAGCAGGCAGGTCTGCCTCGGTATAGGGGATAGCCTCCAGCGTTGCGCCTTCGATGGTCTCTACGGTACCGAGGACACCACCGTTCTGATCCTTGAACGTAACGGTGCACGGTGTTACCTCAGTAGCCTCTGCGAAGAAATACGGAACGAAGGTATTGCCTGCAAACTCAAAGGTCAGCGTGGCTGCGCCACCTGTGTAGGTGTAGGTAACGTACTGGTTGTAGTTCGGTTTCTGCTCACCGCAAGCAGCGTTGTTGCTGACGGTGGTGAAGTCCTGTCCGTCTTTCTTGATGTTAATAGGAGTGCCGCTGTACTGGCATGCACCGATGGTGAACTTCACCGGACCGTCCACCGGCACGGTAATCGCGCCGCCGTAGATGCCATGCTGACCACCGTTGTAGCTGGTGTTCTCAACCTTCACACCTGCAGGCAGTTCACCGCCTTCCGGCAGCAGAACAGTGAACGGATTATCGCGGAACTCAATCTTGAAGTCCACGAACGTACGTGCTACGTCCTCGGTGAACTCAATCTTCTGGAGCACGGTCTCAACACTCGCACCACGTAGGATGTAGATGTTGTTCTGCGCTGCAGTCAGTTCAACGACTTGTGTGTTGCTCTCGGTTTGCGTAGCAGTGGTCGCGATCTCCGTATCAGCAGCAGGAGTCTCACCTGTCCATGTCGAAACCTTTATCGAGCAATCCGGTGCATTCTTACGCGGACCAAAGGTCAGCTTGAGTTTGCCGGCTACGGCTGCTTTCGTAAAATACGCATAACCTTTGCTATCAAGTTTGATGCCTTTCAGACCGTTGTTCGTCCCGGCAGCATCGTTCACTTTGCTGGCGTAGGTAAGTTTAACATCCGGATTGTTGTTAGCAGCTACCGGATTGGTTTCAGGAGCTACTTCCGTGAAATCCCATAGCAGGTCATTCTGTCCTGCCAGCATGGTGAAGCTCATCAGAGCCGCAACCATCAGAGAATAGATTTTTTTCATTGCATATTAGATTTGAGTTGTTAGTGAATGTTTTCCGGTTATTGGGGTCCCCGACGCAAACCAAGCCGCAGGCTGTTTGTGGTGGGGGGAGCGGAGGTAGGCTGAGCTTTAATGAGCGCGGGGCGGTCAGTCCGTGCGAAGCCTTACCGAACGCGAGTGCAAAGTTACTAAAATTTACGCGTATGCGTGTGTAATAATTCGCCAAACACGTGCAATTCTACACCATTGACCAGTTTTTGTCTATACAAACCACAAAGGCAGCCCGCAAGCTGCCTTTGATGGTTTCTGTACGTAAAGATAGGGTCTTACTCGCCGATTGAAAATTCAGGAGCATCGCCTCCTTGTCCTACGCTTCCGCAGATGATGCTCTGTGGTATCATTTCTGCCGCTTCCGTTTGCGGTTGAATATATAACTTTTTCATATTATTCGTAAATTTATAGTTATTTTACAAGCCGTCCTGTTGCGTCATACATCTTCTCTCCGCGGAGGATGAAGAACTGACCGTCAATTACAATCTTGGCACATTGCAGATTGTCACTTTGAGTCTCCTCCGTACCGGTGGCCACTTGCTCGCCCTGTGCACTCATCGAAACGCGACGACGTCCGGGAGCCGGAGCAACCGCATTCGTCGGAACACCGCCTTCAACACCAATCTTGAAGTAAGCTCGGTTGGCTCCTACGCTCGTGTTCGGATTCGCTACTCGGCAATACTGGTTGTTTAGCAGGATATAGTTAGTGCCATCCGTAGCCAGCACTTCTTGCGTGTACGAGCCGAAGAGTCCGCGGTAGTTGCCCGCAGCTTCTTCTGTATCATCCGTATAGAATACACCCAGCTGCATTGCACCTTCGTTGGGCAGGAAGATATACGGACGACCGGCGACCATTTCTCCGCTTATTACCTCATCGAAGAAGATCTTCTTGTGCGGATCATTATTGTCAAGGTAAGCGACCTCAAAGATTGCTGCACCAACCATCACACCGGCCTTCGGCAAGCAGATTGTTCCGTAGCGACCTGCTGTTATGTCACGAGTGTAGTCCGCATCAGCGAGATCCAAATTCATGTCTTCACCGGCTAAGAACTCAATCTTCTGAACACGTGTCATACCGGTTTCGCCATTTGTCATAGCTATCTCTATTTCCTTATTACCGCCTACCAGTACATAGTCGCTCCAGCCCCATGAGTTGCCACGCGAGCCGGCGTTCTTACCATCAATTGTGATAGCGGATGTCTGTCCGCTTGACGGAGAGCGATAGTAGATACGTACTTGACCGGCAACTTCAGTGTAGAACTTAATTGTGAAGCCTTGGAATCCATATTCACTGTCGCTCTTGTTGCGCCACAAGTACTGCCCCTTACCAATCAACATATCCGAGCGGAATTCATCATTGTTCGGGACTTGACTGCTAACATTCGCCATCAAGTACTCAACGCCTGTGTTAGCGAAGTCAATATGTGAGTTCTCTGCTGTCGGCCAACCTGCCGTGCTGCTCTTCCAATCCCATGTACGTGTTCCCGTAACATGAGCGAACGTATATTCGTTCCACTTCTCAGCTTTAACCACTTGTGTATCTGTTCCACAAGATCCTTCTACCGTTATTAGGAAATATTGAGTAGCTTCGGTGATAGTAACCCCGTAAGTTGTCGTTGTGGCAAGAACGGTCTCATCAGTTACTACACCATTTTCGTTACAAGCTTGCCACTTGTAGCTCAGGTTCGTGCCCTCAGCCGTAACAGACAAGGTCTTCTCTTCACCTATATCTCCCTTGGCATCTACATGAGCGGTGATTGCAGTAGCAGTATTAACACTCAGAACAGCTTCAGCCGACTTGAGCGAGTTGTCGCGATAACCTGCACCTCCGTTGGTAGCGATGCAGTAGTATGTGCCCGCCTCGGTCGGTGTGTATGTCGCAGCTGTTGCTCCTTCGATAACTTCATTATTTTTGTACCAAGCGTACGATACAACAGGAGCTGCTGTAGCGTCCAAAGTCGTAAATGCATCACCCGGACAAACAGCCTCATCGCTCAATACACCACTGAATACTGGTTCATCAGCCTCCGGATCTGCTTCTACAGCACAAATCTTGAAGATATTAACGCTATTTGAGAAGTTGAACAGATAAACCTTATTGGCCTCAAATTCTCCCTCTGCCGTAAAGATAACCTTTTTGGTGTCTTCATCGTAGTTCACCATTGTCGTGGCTGCAGCATAGGCAGTATATGAAGGATTGCCTTCGGCTTCACCAAGGAACTTATCCTTATCAGCACTTACCTTAACAGGATTACTACTAGCCCACTCGCGAGAATTACTATTGTTGGTGTAGAGTACAACACGTTGCATATCTTTAGCAAAGATGATTGCGCAGCGCTGTTTCGCGAAGATGTTCACATTGTTGTTGGCGTAATCTTTGCCCGTGTCGAACGCATTTGCATCATCGCGTACACCGTTTGCGTTAACATTGAAAATCGTCCACTCTCCTGTGTTCGTATAGCGATAAGGCGAAGTCGAAGGAACAGTCGCAAACGTTGCACAACTCGGGTCTGATGCAATCACCACAACTGCTGCATTAGATGTTACACTTGCTGCCGGCTTGGTGTCCTTCGTGTTTGTTACAACGCAGGTGTATGAGTACGAACCAATAGCACTTACGGTCGGAGTATATGTAGCAGATGTCGCGCCATCGATGGCGTCCTCGCCAAGATACCACTGATACGTCAGCGTACCTTCATCAGAAGCTTCAGCAACTACGGTCAACGCAGCTACTGTTGCGCCCTCGATGTAGTTGGCACCTTGCGGCTGAGTAGTGATCGTCGGAGTGGCAGACGGGGTTACCTTAGTAATAGTAACCGTGTACGTCACAGGCGCATATGTGCCCGTAGCGTCCTCAGTGTATTGGCTGGAAACGGTATATGAAACAGGATTTGTGAAGTCCTGAGCACCGCTCTTGTTAATCTGCGCCTCACCGTTTGCCCAAGCCTTGATGGTCGGAGTAAGCGCCGTTACATCAAAAGTCGAAGCGACCTCTGCGGTGATGGCCTTGGTTTGCTGATTGATCGTCAGGTCAACATTTTCAATCTCAAAGCTCTCAATGAACGGAGCCATGTAGCGATAAACGGCGATGTACTCTACCGTCGGGTTCATTTGCGCATTAGCCGTCTTCGTACGATAGAGATAAAGTTGATTGGCATCGTTCTCCAACGTGAATGTGTACATCTTGGAGTTAGCATCGAAATTACCTTTGTTCAAGTAAGCAACTGAGTCTGCTTGAGATGTAAAGGTCTTGGTGTCGAACAACTCAACAGTTGCTGAAATGGTAGATGCCTTGATTACTACCAAGTCGCCAGCCTTAAATTGCTCATCATTAGCCAACTTAACTCCGAAATAATGGTCTGCACTACCTAGTTTACCTCCATTTTGTGTGAGCTTATCTGCAGTACCACCGATATAGCCGGTGATAGTAGCCCCCGTCGCCGTGCCGTTGTGCGTAGCCTTTATCAACTCAACACCATACTTCGGAGCGGCATAGAAATGGATGATATACTGCTTAATGGTTGTTCCATCCTCTGCGGTAACCTTTACAATCGAGCAATCATCTTCACGTTCGGATGCATCTTGATAAACGATATTTGCTCCGTCATGATTCTTGGTATAGGTTATTGCAGGATAAGAAGTAAAGCCATAATCCAACTCATAATAATAATTCAAAGTTGCAGCAGCAAAGCCACTTACAGTTGTTCCGCCTACCTTCAAGTCGCTCAGCGTAGCATCATTGCTCACAGCCGTTTTCCATGTTGCTGTTGCAACAACAGTCTCAGCCGGCATCGTAATTTTACCATCTGTAATTGTCACAGAAGCACCGCCAACTTTCTTGGTTACCACCCAAGCATCAAACTCTTTGCCGGAAGGAGCAGTAAAACCACAAGCCGGAAGAGTTACTGTTTCGCCTTCTTTGTATTTAGCGGTTGTCATAGAACCTGTAGCTCCTTCGTCGCCCTTTGCGAACTCCATATCATACTTTGTCGGAGCAGCAGCGATTGTACCCGAAATCTCCACCGGCGATTTGATATAGAACGCCTTATCGCTTGCGGCTCCATAGGCGTATATACGCACACGTACCGTCCCCTCGAACTCCTTATCGGTAAATGCACCGGAAACGAAAGAAGCTTCGTTATCAGTATTCTTTGCACAAGTGAGAACCTCTGAACGTACATCCAAAGATGCATCTTGAATAGCGACAACTGCTTTTAAAGCGCCTGTTCCATTGAAAGGATTTACCTTTACACTTACGGTGGAAGGAGTAAATGCATAACCGTTTGCAACTGTAAATTGAACGTCTACATAGTCGGTCTCGACAAGCGCAGCTGTACTCGTACAACCCTTGATAGCGCCACTATAACCATCTTTTGTTCCAGTAAGCGTCAATGTGCTAAGCGTCCAAGCCGTTGATAAAGAAGAAATTGAGTTAACACCGGTTACTGTACCTGTTGTGCCAGAACCGTTCAGTGCAAACGATACAGTTGCATCTCCAGTCGGACCAGTAACCGGAGTTGCCGCAACCGTTGTAAAACTAATATTGCTCAATGCTGCGTTTTTATTGTTGGAGCCATCCTTAACCGCATCTGCAGCAACTGACAAAGTATATATCGTGCTATTTGCCAAGCCCGAATATGGAATAGTAACTGCGGCACCTGATACGGTCGGAGTACTAAAAGTCACACCAGTGCTCGGAGAAATAGCAAACATCGATGCATCATTAATAGTTACATTCTCGCTAAAGGTCAAAACAATATTTCCACTAACAGCAACGTTTGTTGCACCATTAGCCGGAACAGAGGACGATAACGTAGGAGCTGTAGTGTCTACACTGGCAGGAGCTTTCAAAGCCACTTCATAAAAAGTACTATTTGACTCATCACTAGTGCCATATATGTATGCAATGTAAGTTGTCGAGGTACTCAAATTTGAAAATAGGATTTCAGTAGAGGTGCTACTTGTAGAAGTCGTAGTTACTAAACTCTGTGTTTCTCCGTCATATGAAAATAAGCTTACAATACCTTTTCTTGTATCACTATTGTAATCCATCAAGAACGAGGCTTTTTCTGCGCCTGTGAAACGAATTGCATGTGTCTTTTTGCCATCATCAGCATAATTACCACTTTTAAGAGACCTTCCGCTCTGCACAGTATAATATGCAGCACTAGAGCCATTGAAAAATGGTGCCGTTGTTCCAGATGGAGCAGTCCATGATTTTCCGGAACTTCCATCAGTACTACCATGCGAAGCCCATCCTTTGCTATCTATGACCCCCTTAGTTCCAAATACTATCCATCCATTTCCATCTGGAGTAAAATCTGTTTGAGATGCTAAATTTAGAGTCGATGAAGGTATATCAGGCAACACACGTCCTGAAACCAAAGAATTTTGCAGTCCCCACACCTGTCCGATTCCCATCGTCAGTAGGAGCATAATTGAGGCAAAAGCCTTAAATTTGTTTTTCATTGTCTTTGTGTTTTTCATAAAACGAATATTTTGTTAATTTGTGTTTCGGCAAGCAAATAATAATTTTGGGTGCAAAGGTACAATAAATATACGCATATGCGTGTGTAATAATTCACCAAATGGGTGCAATTCCACACCATTGACCAGTTTTTGCTCCATCGGATTTCGGGTAATTATCTCCTCATCGCATTTCTGGGAATTTGGATAATTTTTGACGACGCTTTTCACTTTGCGCAAAAATGCGACAAGTTTTTATAGCTTTTTATAACATGCAGATTTTCTTTGCCGCCAATGCCGTCTAATTGTCGCCACTCATTCAAGTACCCGATACATGGCAATGGCGCATTATCGACACAGCTAGGCATATTTCGGACTATATTATAGAGGGGCATTCCTAAAAACTGCTCTTCCAAAACGGATGAATGCGTATGTCCGTTTCTTTTATTAATCTTAAAAATATATTGCTTATGAATGAAAATTTCATCACTCCGGCAATGGAAGACAACGATCTTCACATCGCCACACACATCGACAACGCCGACCTGCCGGCAATCATCCGTCCCGTCATGCAGCTCGCACAGTCCGACAGCGAGCGCGATATCTTGCTCCTGTCGCTTCTGACGGCGGCAGGCAGCTGCATGCCGAACCTGTATTTCCGTTACGGCCTGACCGGCAAGCGCTATTATCCCAACCTGCAATGCTTCGTTGTCGGTTCGGCAGCTTCGGGCAAAGGTATAGCCAATCTGGCGCTGGAGCTCGTCCGGCCGGTTGACGAAGCCGCGCCGCTCGTCATTGCCGGCGACTCGTCGTATGCAGGCTTCTACCGCCAGCTCGAGCGTCAGAACGGCCGCGGCTATATCCATGAGTCCGAAGGCTCGGTCATCACCGATGTCTGGCGCTCCAGCGTCACGAACTACAACACCGCCCTGCGCAAAGCCGCCGAGCACGAGCCCATCACACGCAACCGCGCGAACGATACCTCATCTATCGCGTGCCCGCAACTCAGCGTGCTGCTTACCGGTACATTCAGCCAGTACCGCGCACTCGTGCCGAGCATAGAGAATGGCTACTTTTCGCGACTACTCACGCTCATCGTTAACGACCAACAGCCGTTCTCCAGCCGTTACGTCGAGCCTGCCGGCACATCCGGAAGCGTGATGGCAAAAGCCGCAGCCGGGCTCTACGGGCTCTGCAAGCAGCTCTATGCCTCGCACCCGATAGAGTTCAGCCTGACGCCCGAGCAACGCTCCCGTCTCGGTCAACATCTGGAACATGCCTATCCGGCGCTGATAAGCCAGTTAGGCGGTAACTTCCACTCCGTCATTCTCCGCATGGCGGTGCATATCTACCGCTTCGCTCTCATCCTCACCGCCTTGCGCTTCCATAAAAGCCAATGGCCAATGGCTAACGGCCAACAGCCAATAACCTGCTCCGACCTCGATTATGCCACCGCCGAACTTATCGGCAACAAACTCATCCTCCACATGGCTGCGGCTTATCGTCTCATCAAAGGTGCCGACCAACTCTCCGTCCCCAAGATTGAACCTCTCGACCAGCGTAAGATGCTCCTCTCGCTCCTTCCTGCCGAGTTTGGACACAAGGAGCTTGTGCAAGAGGCCAAATCGCAAGGTATTCCCTCACGTACTGCAGAACGCTGGAATGATTCATGGTTACAACAAGGTTTAATTGGCAAACTGAAGCATGGAATGTACAAAAAAATTGCATGACGATATTGGCGAAAGTGGCGATATCGCCAATATCGCCACTTTCGCCACAACAAAAAACAGACCGCATCGACCAATTTTGGGCGATTTCGTTTCTCCTTCCCCTTTATATGGGGTCCCCGGCGCAACTTGCAAAGTTGTGGTGGGGAGAGCCGAGGCAACTGCGCGCTTTATGCCACTTTGTGGCATTCGTTAGCGCAGTTTGCCGAAGGCGATCGTTAGTGGTTCGTTATATATTAGTTATGTATTTGTTAATCATTGTAGGGAGTAAACCCTCATTAAACACGTAGAAAATATGGCTAAAATCAAAACCATCGATGGCATCCGCTATTCGCGGGGTGCTATCAGCAAAAAAAGAGAACAAGGTATCAATCATTTTACCAACACGCGCGTGAAGGAGTTCAAAGACCCCATCACGGGTGAGACCATCGGCCTCGGTCCAAACGAGATGTACCTGCAGTCGTATCGCGACTACAGCGAACACCCTCTCACCGAGGGCGAAAAGTCGCAGCGCGCCAAGTGGAGCATTGCGTGCAAAGCAGCAAATGCAATCATCAAAGATAAGTCGCACCCGAGGTACATGGAACTCTACCACCGCTGGCGCGAGCAATTAAGCGCCGAGAAACCCTGCAAGCAGTTCCCGAACTTCGTGCGGGCTGTTCTGGCAAGCGAGTGATCGCTCGCCAAACACCCTCGATGAATGTCATCGGCTTATCTAATTAGCTGCTTAACTTGTTGATATTGTCGATGGAATGGTTGGAGATCAAGATGGGCATCGTGCCACCTATCTTTGATGTCATCGGCTTCCTCGTCTCCGACATATGCAATATACATGCCTTCATGAGAAAGCATAGCGTTGATGAACTCATTGCCATAAACAATTTGTTGCCCTAATTCTTTTTCTTCCTCTTCTACTTTTCGAGCATTCATGAGGTTGAAGGTAGCCGTGGAGTCAATATCCGCCATTTGCTCGTTATGGAAGCAGATGCTTGACAGATAGGATGCTTCCGTCGGAAGAGTTATGACAATCGCCTCTTTCCCATCAGGCAGAAAAAATAACTCCATGAAAATGACATGATTCTCATCGTTGTATTGAAGCACAAGTGTTTGCTCAAGTACCGGTTCTATGCTACAATCCTCTTTTTCAGTAGAACGAACGAAAGACGGGATGTACCAAGTGCTTTGAATATCTGCTAAGCGTAGTAATAACGAATCAGTGAAGAATCGATTTTCTTCCGGTGTAGTAAAACCGCCATAGAAAAACAAACCAAATAGCTCCATAGCAAAGCTCTTGGCACCAATACGAATATCTTCGTCAGGAAAAGACTCTACCTGTGTTTTCATTGTGTCCATAAACATCATAAACTCATCTTGGTAATCGAGACAAGAGATATTTGTGTCTATAATGGCACGCAAGATATGTAACATCATCGAATCCGCAGGGATGGTCTGTTGTTCGGTTGCAACAGGACGATGACAAGCGGTAAGAGCGAGAATCGCAAGGAGTATGGTGATATTCCGTTTCATAATTCGCTTAATATTCATAGTTATATACTTTCTTCAATATAATCTTCATCAGTCGGTCAACCTCGACCGTTTCTGACGGTGACAGTTCGTCGATGTATCTATCTCGCACGGATGAATCATAATACAAATCATAATGGTGTAAAGGCACATCTTTAGTCGGATATTCAGCTGTTTGGCGATGATAAATGACAAGCCACACGATCTTTTCTTGTAATCGCTCAATAATCATTTGCATCTCCGACTCTGAAAAAGACAGATTATTTACCAACGGCTTGTCGGGATGGTGGTTGTATGATTTAGATATAAACGACAGCAATTCCTCATCGCTAAGTTGACGAGGTTCAGACTCGGACACATCAACCATTCGCAGCAACGGGCACTCAGTATCTTCTCCATTCGACACAAGCAAGAACATCAGTCTACCCTCTGCTTGCATAAGATATACTCGATAGCGGTCGACCGGATCCTCATAACCTGTCAACTCATAAGCATATAAGTAATCTTCCGAGCAAAGCAGTCGGAATTTTAACGCATCGATTTTCTCTTGCGTCAGTTGGTATTCCGAAAACGGAATAGTTGTATTTACGAGGTTGAAGAACATACTAATCTATATTCCAATAGGCATCCGGATTTACCTGGGTCTTTGGGAGTGTTTGGAATTACTGATAACAGTATATGGCAATAGAATAACAGCTTTAGTTCGCGCAAGCGTTTCTCGACAGAACTGCCATACATTCCAATACCAGATATCCGTATCTTTTGCATTATACGCAACAGGAGTTTTATCAAAGAGTATTGCTCCATAAAAAACAGCACGTTGATTGTGGAAATGTTGAGAGATAATGGTCAAGGATGGGTAACTATATCCCCACACATCGCCATGCGTATTGAGAGAAGCAAATGTACTCGTCCCATGATAATCAATCGCTTCAACCGGCACTTCTGCTATTTTCAAAGCGGCTAACATAGAATCCACTTCATTATAATCCTCGTACAATTTCTCACCAGAAACAATAACATAATCGATTTTTTTCGCTTTATACAAATCTATGGCTGCCTGCACACGAGCCTCGTAGTATGGGCTTGGTTTACTGCTTCGCCCAGTACCGAGAAGCAAACCAAAAGTATTGTGAGGAATAGCATCTATATCGTCATAGCATTTTCCTTTGCTCACTTGAACAATGAGCAAATTGCACGCAAGAACAATAGCAAACAATATTGCTATTGATATATACAATATTTTCTTCAGTTTGCGTTTCATATTTAAATGTGTTAATCTATATTCCAATAGGCATCCGGTTCGCCATCAAATGAAAATGCTATTCTTTTTTTTACGTTTGCATTTTGTTATCATTTATATAAATTTTATCTGAATATTCGCATAATTGAAATTACTGCTTTTGGGAAATAAATAAACCTCTAATGATTATCACCGTGTTTAATACATATTGTAAAAATGACAGTACGAAAGCCATATAAAAAAGAAAATCCATTGCATATGCAAATTCGGGGTGAAGCCATTTCCAAATCTTAAAAGGGCCTATGATATTGGAAATACGATAATGTTCAATAATAAAGAAAACAATCTCGGCGATTGATTGAATGACGACCATTATAGAGAGAAGAATGCTGAACCAATACCAACCTTTGTTCTTGGTAGTACGAAGAACATTTATGTTATTCAACCACCAACTTATATAACAGCAAATAAAAAACAGACGAAGTTCCCCTATATATAACTCAATTGCTTCTGGAAAAAATGACGTTATAAACATAGCAATAATTAGTACGATTACTACAAAGAGAAACGCTAACGAAGCCTTTGTTATTGAATTTGCCTCAAAAAGTGATTTAATTTTCATTTGTTATCCTCCTCATCTAAAACGTCAAATAGCCGGAATGAAAAAAAAGATTTTTTTCCGATACAAACCTTTCCATGCTTGCCAATATTTTTGTCCACATGTGGTACATGCCCATTCAGGATAATCATTGCCCATAACACAACCACCAAGAACTATATCGCCATTCTTTATTTGTTCTGAAATTTCATCACCATCATGGTAAATAAAATAACCATAATAAATGTCTGCCACTTTGTTTCCACATAAGAAATATGAGTGAAGCTTAGAAGGGCAATATATTTTAAAACCACGATCGAAAGAATAAATATGAAAAAATAGTACTTGCAATACTATTAAACCTAAAACGATTAAAGATATTTTACGCCAGTTCTTCATAATTTATTTATCAACTTTTTTACATAAAAACAAGCATCTGGTTCGCCATCAAAATGGCAAGTCGCTTAGATCTGTTCTTGGGGCGCTCATAGGAACAGAACTTGCTTTTGCTTTAAATTGGTTCTTTAGTTCGAAGAAACATTCTTTTGTCGCAAGAATGTCAGCAAGTGCGTCGTGCGCATATGACATTGGACGATGGAATACCTTGTAATAGCTTTATGATTTCTTCTCATGCATTTCTTTATTTACATCATATACTAAATCGTTGATCTTATCATATTGTTTACTTTTAGCAATAATAAAATTCATACCATAAAATTTGTCCTCTTGGATATTTCCTTGCGCAATTAATTCGTTAGTAAGGAGTTCGTCTAATATAGATAGCTGTTTGTAATGTTCTTTGAGCATTATTGTTAATCTCGCCAGAAGACCGTTCAGATGTTCTAATTTATTATAATTCTGAACTATTTCACTGCAAAATCTTTTATTTTCATCCCCAATAAGTTCTACCTCTTCATTTTTATAATCAATTGTAGTTCGCCACTTTGCAGAGGAAGTATCTTTCCTTCCTAATTCTAAAAATTGAGCCAACCAATCATCAACTTCTATATCTATGGAAGTTTCTTTATCATCATATTGCCAATCGTCACTCCAAACCCTAGTTATTGTCCCATTCGAAAATACTACTTTAAGATGGCTAACGATTTCTTCTATATTTGTTTTTCGGACTATATTGGGAGCATTGCAAATGTCTCTGTATATAGAATCAATCACGTTTTGCTCCTCATTTTTTTCGTGATTTATAACATATTGCTTGCACCAAGATTCTTCTTTATCTGAAAAATACATTCGTAACCATTCGTTTTTGTAGAAAACGCAACAAAAATAATCATCATTGTATTGTAACAGAATATTTTTCTCATAATCAGCGCCACTGTACTTTTCATATACACGATCAACATAATTCAAATTTTTGTCACTAATAAGATCAATATATGTAACTTCTAAAGCATTCCATCTCTCTTTCGATTGAAACACAAAAGTATAATTCTTTGACGCTTCTTGTTTATATTTCACTCCAAAAAAAACAAAAGACATTTTGGGGCATTCTAATTGTCCTAAGTAATAATATAGTTTTAATTTCCCGTGTGAAACGGAAAGGATATAACTAATATAGCATTCTATATTATCATTATAAAAACTATAAAGAAAAAAACCAAAATGATAAATCATACTAAAATCTAAATATTATTAAAGAGTAAACAAAACAATATCCAAGTGTCTTGCTGTCGTCCGAAAACTCAACTCATATTTATCGAAATAAGCCATAAATATTAGTCTTAGGATTTATGTATCATTTACGTGAGACATACGGGACAGATACGAGAGGATAGATGTAGTTTATTAAAATGAGATATCGTTACTTTTATCATCTTCAAGTCCATTCACAATATACTCAACTTGTAAAGATTTATTGTCACACAAATAGTAATTGCCGGACTCAAGTTTTACAACATATAGTTCAAATTTTCTTCTCACAATCTCGTTTACAGAAAGTTCTCCCAGATCAGAATAAAAGGCTACCATTGTAAATTCTTTATCCCCTTGAGGAGTTGGAAACATCAATGCTGCAAAATTTTCGCCAGTGTCGTTATTCGTTAACGTTGCTCTCTTTGGTTGACCTTTTATCTTTGCGAAGTCCATAAAATTCCAGACTTCCTCGATCTTGCTCATTCTTGGCTGATCATCTGCTTGTGGGGTTATATCTATCGGCTCTTGTGCATCGATATTTATTGTTTCTTCTTGTGGCATAATGGACTCTTGCGAATTGGGATTGCCGAAAACTTTCTTTAGCATGATTGTTCCTTCAATTAGTAGCGCGAGCGCTATAAAGGGAGAGATGAGAGCAATAAACCCGACAACAATAAAGATGATTCCATATTTCTTACATCGCTCTATGGTAAATCGCTGATAGTTTAGAAAACACCATATTCCTACAAACAATGCAGAAATGAAGGATAGTAGAAGCCATAGTATTGCAACATTTTCAGAAAACATCAAAAAAAACATTACTATGCTTGCGATGCCAGTTAACAAAGCAATAATCCATAAAGCATAGTTAACTTTTTGCTCAAATGGCAAAGCACGCCATTTTGATAAATTCACGACATTGCCATCTCGACAAGAAATGGTCTCGGAGTTTCTATTTATTTTTTCTTTCTGCTTCAAATAGGTTCCATATATGCGATAATCACCATAAGAAGATAGTATGATGCCAACGACTAATGGTATGACAACAATCAAACTTGCACTTTGCTCAGTATGTATTCTATTAACTTCCTCTATTATAGAACCAATAATAGTCCCTATTACCATAACTCCACAACTCACTATCACAAAGTTAGATATCAACAAGCATACAAGTTGTGTTGTTGTAAAATCACTTCCTTCTTTAATAAACCTATTAAACTTCTTGAAGATTGAAATAAACCATCCAATGAAGGTAATTACTAATAATCCTAATAATGCCCCAAGCATAATTTATATTATTTAAATGTTAATGATGAATTAATTATTTCTTAAATCTATTGCATATGTCAATTTTTTGTTTTACTTTTGTGTAAAATATATGAATTAACTGTTATTATGTATGCTATGTTATTTTTAATTTTTACATCAGAAGAAATCGTAAAAGGATTAATTTTAAATGCTATATGGGAGCTCTTTGTATTATTAATCATGTGGCTTTATGCAAAACTTAAAGAAGCCCAAGTTTTCTCAATGATTATTGAAAGGGTAAAATCAATGTATTTTGATATTAGCCGTTTCATATTATTTTTATTAGTTATGTATTCTTTTCAAAACACACTCATTCATTCAGGTTGCCTGAAGATTCGGGTGCGCGTTTCTTATATATATTTTATGTATGCCTATATTCCATGCTTGGATCAAAAAGATCATAGTGATGATTGCTTCTTGTTTTTGCGCATTTAGCATTGATTAACATTACCAAACCAAGTATTGCAATGATGATGATAATGAATATTCGCCTATTTTCTTTTGCTATTTGCTCTCTTTCCTGCATTTTAGACTTTTCAGTGGATCCTTGAGTATGTTGATTCTGTTTATTATCCACATGATTTCCATGGCGAGTGAGATATTCTTTCGCTGCTTCCATTAGAAGCAATTTTTTCTGCTCATAGATTTCATTCTCTTGAGTATTTGCAAGTCTTCTTGCGGATGTGTTCTTAATAGTATCTGCAAAATTTCGTAATCCATCCATTGCAGCGAATCGTTCTTCTTGACCTAAGGGCACAACAATAGAGGTTAAACGTGTACACTCCATAAAAGCATCAGATTCGATAGACTGAATACTATCAGGAAGTTCTAATGAAATTAGTCTACCACAGCCCGCAAAAGCAAATTTTCCGATGTGAGTAACCCCACTTGGAATTTTTAAATCGATCATTCCATAGCATAGGGCAAATGCAAAATCATTTATACGCTTAGTAGTGAGTGGTATAATGGTAGTTTTGCACCCATAAACTAAGGTATCTGATTGTGTCTCCATAATGGCATTGCAATTATCACGACTATCATATACTTTGTTTATCGGATATACAGATATATGCTCGAGATTAAGGCACGCAATAAAAACTTCTCTGCCGATATTTTTAACGGTATCAGCAATAACAATTGATTTTAGTTTTGAGCATTTATAGAAGGCTTTGGACTGAATGTTATGAACATTAGGAGGCATTATATATGTACCTGCAAAATCTTCAGGACACTTTATCAATGTTTTTCGGTCGTCCGAAAACTCAACTCCATATTTATCAAAATAAGCCATAATTATTAGTTGTTTAATTCATATATCATTTACGAGAGACATACAGGACAGATACGAGAGGATAGATTTAATCCCAGTGTGATGGTGATTCTATTGTCCAATCAGACGAAGTAGTAGAGTAAAATATAATACTCATAATAAATACACAGAGAATACCAATAATTAATAAAATTCTTGGTACATATGCCCAAATAGTATCTTTACCATTAGCATCAATTTCGGCAAATTTACCTTTATCTTGCCCTTTCATAATAAACGATGCTATCCCAATACAAGAGATACCGACAATCCCTAATATACAAATTAAAGTGATCATATTAATCGAATTTATATCTGTTATAATTTAGTAAAAGTTCTTTTTAAAGGCCAAGTATAGATTTTTACCATGGAATAGGTTTGTTAATATTTTCCTGTTTTATTCCTAGCTTCAACAAACTTTCCATAAATGCACTTTTTTCTTCTTCTTTATAATAATAGAAAGTCCAATCCGCTGCATCAATGTCATGGTTTACCTCTATGATTTTCTCGATATAAGGCATATCAATATCATTCAAAGAGAACCCCATAATAATGAAATGTTTGATACCGGTATATTGAGCGATTTTCTCACTATATATTTCAAGTTGCTTGTCAGTATTCTTTTTGTGTTGTGAAATTTCTATGTTGACATCATTTATGTACGAAGCCTCAATACCCATACTCTTATATTTTTCCGAGAATTCTTCTAACTTTTTCCATGAAGTTCTATGTCCAACGATAATTGGTTCCCCTTTATTGAAGTCCTTAATAGAATTGTGGATGTGTACAATATTATCCAAAGGGATTTTATAGAGGTCCTCTAAAAGAGTGGTATAATTAAACGTAAAAAAGTATGCATCTTGCTTAACATCGGTTCTTTTATTCAATTTCAAAGAACTCATTTTTTGATTAATTCTATTTATCCACTCTCCGAAAAAAAGAGGAAGATTTGTATCAAGCAAATCTCGTATATTGCTTTTTAAAATGGGAACTATTTGCCTTTTTGATGATTGGGCTAAGTGTTCAAAGTTTACTTGTCCTAATTGTTGTTCGAACTGGCTCCACCATATATCTTTATGAATTTCCGTTCCGTATAAAATTTCTAAATCAATTTTTATGCGTTGTGCTTTGGAGTTAATATAATCCTGATAAAAATTAATATATGATGTGCGCAACCCATGATTAAGGTCAAATCCATTTCCAATTATGTATAATGTATCATTCATATAGCATAAATTTCAAAATACACTCATTCCTTCCGGTTGCCAGAAGATGCGTGTGCGAGAGAGGTTAATAATATAAGGTTGTGTCTTTTTGCAAAAGTACTGCGTTGTTGTGCAACCTATTTGCACTACGAATATAAATCGTGCATTTTTGCAATCTTTTCTGCTATTTGTTCGCGAAGCGTTTCCGGTTGCAAGACTTCTACATCGTCTCCGAACGAGAAAATGAGAGACTCCAATTCGCGATTGGGGATAACAGTTATCTCAATAAGTCCGTGATCCTTGTCCTTTGTCTTTTGAGAAGGATGCAGCGGTTTGGAAAGGACATACGGCAAACGGTGCGGAGCAAAGCGCAGAAGGACATGTTCCGGCTGACAATCTTGAGGGATAGTGACGCCAATCACATCATCGAAAAATTCAGAGAAGTCTATATCGGTTGGCTGATACTTGGCTTCGGAAGGTCGAAGATCCTGAATACGGTCAAGGGCAATATTAATAATCTGCCCTTGCTCGTTAGCAGCGAGCAAGAACCAGCGATTGTTATACTGCTTGATATGATACGGACTGAGCGTCCAATGAATTTCGGGCTTATCAAACGGCTGGTAATCCACTTCTATCGCCTGCCGGCTGACAATGTAGTTAAATAGTGGTTCCAGATATTTCAGTCCGGTGACATATTGATTGGCATCGAAACTGACAACATTGGTGGAGTGCTCGGCTTGATGCATTTCAGCCTCTAACTTGGTAAGCAGTTCCTCCATCCACTCAAACTGCGGTAAGCCTTTGATACGGCTAAGCATCAACACGGTATCTTTGAGCGCAGCAAGTTCTTCTTCCGTCAAAGGCAGTTGTCTAATGCTGAAGTTCAAATCTTCATACCTATAATATACGCGCCCGTAGGCATCTCTGATATGCTCAACGTTAACATGATAGAGTGCTTCAAACTCGTTGATATCGTACTTGATAGTCCGCAAACTGACAGGCGTGCAGTCGTAACGATTCAAAGCACGATTGCAGGCTACGAGTAAATCCTCGACATAATAGCGCTTGTTGCCATTACGGAAGCAACTATCCAAAGCCTGGTGACGTATGAGTTTTTGCTTGACTACCGGCATAGTATAGCATAATCGATTTTCGCCTACAAAGTTACGAAAAAAATCTGACATTTGCAAACGTTTGGGGCAAAAAGTCGCAACTATCTGCAAGTTTTCGGTTTCGGCACAAAAAATGCGAGCACCGGAGTGCTCGATAAACATCTAACGCAGATAGCAACAGTATGCGCGCTATGAGAGGATTACTCGGGTTGGAACTTATTGACACCAAGTTCAAGGAGGACAGCGAGGAAGTGCTTGACATCATCGGTATAGCGGCCGTGGTGCTTCCAGGCACGCAGGAACTGGTCGCGGTTGTTCTTGGTGGTATAATCCTTGGTGAGTTGCTCTGTCAGCCAGCGGGTGATGTCAGTAACAGAACACGCACGCCGGACATAGCCTAACATGCGCAGGGCATAAACGGAGGCGGAGACGCAAACGAAGTAGTCCCACTCCTTCTCCTGCAAGCGCAGGAACTGCGTGAGTTGGCGTTGCTGCTGTTCGCTCACGCCATCCACCCAGAAGCGTAGAGGTTTCTCGGGCTTGAGTTGCCGACGGACGAAGGTCGTCCAATCAAGCATCCATTGCGCCCAAAGAAGCTGGTCGGATTCGGAAAGCTTGCGGATCTCGGGATAGAGAAAATCCCAGTCGGTCTCCTGCTCAACTACCAAGGTGCGGTGCTTGGCGGCACGCGGTTGCGAGCCCGGTATCTCGCGAAGCTGTGCCTGGTAGGTACTCCACACCCATTTGAGGTACCGGCTCATGATATTCTCGGTGTCCTCGTTCTCGAAGACGAGAGTGGGGTATGAAGCCTCGTCCTTAGTGGTGCTCTCCGCCAGAGCGGTGACGGCTGCGGCATCCATCCAGTCGGTGTGCCGGAACTGCTGTCTGCGTGTCTCGGCATGCGCAGCATCAAAGAGCCATTCAGCGAAGGGAGCTTCCCACGGTACGCACTCCCAGATATGTACGCCGAACGCTTCCTCGGTAAGATACTGCATGTAGGTAGTCATGAGTCTCATCGCCAGATCCAGCAGACGGATATTAGGGCAGATGTCCAGCCATGTGACAGTGCTTGTGGTCTGACAGATATATGCATCGGCAAGCAGCCGGAGTTCGGTAGTGAGCAATCCCCATTCGTTGCGCCTGACCTCGCGTTCGTAGCGCGTGATCCATGCGCGCTGCTCGGCCTCGGTGTCGATAGTTATCCCACGTCGGTTGCCTTCCTCGGTATCGACAAGCATGGCGCATAGGATGGCAGCACCAAGCACTCCGCCAATCTGCAACTCGTCGTCACCGGTCACATGAAGATAGTGGTCGGTGTAACAGAGACGGTCGTTGAGAATATAATCTTCCAGCATAGTTATTTGGCGGTGTAACCTTCGATGCGGATGTTACGGAGGCAGATGTACTTGTTGGCTCGGGGAGCAGTCTCACCGTTTAGCCAGGGAAGAATGCGGATGTGCAGGGTCTTGCCGGCGGGAATGGTGAGATGCGTAGGCGCAATCGCCACAGGTATAGGGGTGTGCTGCGGAAGAGCAACCTTCTCGTAGAAGGTATGCACATCTGTGAAGTTGTCGCCGAAGCCCGTATTGATGTGGCAGCTCATCGTGGCAGTGCCGGAAGCCGACAGGTCCATCATGATGCCGGTGATACGTAGGGCTGAGTCTGCGGGTGCGGTCACCGCCAGGTCGATGTAGCGTACGGCGTTCTCGTCAATCTCGTCGGCCGGCCAAGGAGTCTTGGATATGCCGTCGTCAGAGTTATGGAAACGCTGCTTGTCAACGCACATGTTGTGGGTTGACAATTGGTAATCGACAACTGATATCTTAGCACTTGACAATTGACCTTTCGTATCCGGTGTGCTGACTGCTGACAGTTGACTGCTTATCTCTGAAATCTCGCGGATGGTGATATAGTCGGTGAGGATGCCGGCATCCTTGAGCAGTCCTGCTGCCAGACGAGCGATGAGGATAGCGCCTAACTCGGCGGTGTGGGTCTTGTCGCCTTGGCAGAAGAGCCTGGCGGTACAGTACTCGTCGCCGTAACTGAGGTAGAGTTCACGGGTGGCGGTGGTCATGTCCAGGAAGGGCACGTTCATCTCCTGAGCGACCTCACGCATCTGCCAGACATAGTCCATCGAGTGGTCGTCGGCGGGAACGGACTGGTTCTCAAGGAGCACACCGTTCTCCAGTCGGTTGAACTTGTCGCCGAGGTCATGCTGCCCGTTGCGGCGGATGGTGCCGTCGTGGGTAAAGTACTTGCGGCAGATGGGCGCCATCAGTACCGGTGTGCAGCTCAGCTCGCGTGTATCGTCAATATAGCGGCGGAGATAGTCCTTGTAGGTGCTGTTGGGACATGTGCCGCGCAGATCGGTTATCTCCTGCAGACCGTTGGCTTTGAGGTAGGCGTTGTGCTCAATGACATCCAGGCCGTTGTCCTTCTCGTCATTATGGGCGAACTGGATGAGCACATAGTCGCCGGCGGTCATCTGCGATTTGACGGACGGCCAGTATGCCGCCTGCTCGTAGAACGTGCGGGACGAAGCACCCGATTTGCCGCGGTTGTTGACGGTGACAAAAGCAGAATCGAAGAACAACGAGAGGTATGAGCCCCAGCCGCGCTTGTCGGTGGCGGTGGGATTATAGTCGGACATCGTGCTGTCGCCTATGGTGTGCACCTTGACGGCTGCGCTCAAACTGACAATTGACAATTGACAAATGACAATTAATATTGCAATGGCTTTCTTCATGCCGTCAACAATTTTCAGGTATTATTTTGAGTGACCGAGGATGGTGTACTCAACGCCGTCGCGGACGATTAGCAGTTGCCCGTCGCGAATAATCTTGGTAGCCTCTCCCGACCTCCCCTGAAGGGAAGGAGTTTGGATACCGGTAGGTGAGGGAGTGAAGGCCTGCCCTTCGATAGTCACGTCACGCAGCAGGATATACTTGCCGCTGCCACTTGTATGCTCGTGCCAAGGCAGTACGCGCACATGCAACGTTGCGCCGGCAGGAATAGTAAGAATAGGCGTCAGTTCGATAGGGCGCAATTCCATGTTGGGCAGTGCCGTCTGCGCAGCCTCGTAGATTGTATGCACGTCGGTGAAGTTGTCGCCGAAGCCGGTGTTGATATGGCACTTCATGTAGCTGGTGGAGTACGCACCGATATACATGCTGATCTTCGTGATGCGCACATCCATCGCGTCCGGAGCGGTGAGAGCAAAATCGACATAACGGCTTGCGTTCTCGTCGATCTCATCGGTCGGCCAGTTGGTTTTGGAGCCGCTCTCGTTCGCATTGTGGAAACGCACGACGGTCGCGCCTGCCTCGCCGTTGATGGTCACATCGTTCTTGGTGTCAGCAGCAAGCATGTTTCGCATCGTGAGTTCCGCGGAGATCGGTCCTACTACCACTGCATCGGGTATGGGACGTGCATCGATAGCCCAGGTGGCACTGACGGTGGCACCGCCGTCCAGCGAGATGGCATTGGCGCTGACCGGAACAGCTATCACGTGTTCG
>Ga0265301_10002039_pt1 | contig 24472 bp, 20 predicted proteins | sample AusTroGonzalo_MG_2_FD_193488 | JGI IMG/M metagenome (GOLD analysis project Ga0265301, IMG submission 193488) | Bovine rumen microbial communities from tropical cattle in Woodstock, Queensland, Australia - Gonzalo_04 | ecosystem: Host-associated > Mammals > Digestive system > Stomach > Rumen ... | reverse complement strand
AACCACATACATCACCAGCATCTCGACGAAGCCAACGAAACCACCCGGAGCAGGATCGGAAGCCTGACGCTTCTTATACCAGCGTGCGCTGCCAAGAATGCAGCACAACAGGATAGCCACGTTGATAAACATGACGGCTACCGTCTTCGTAATCGAGAGGTCGAGAACGGGCTCACCATTCTCTACTATCTTGCCTGCATTGTCGCCCTCAGTAGCGATGGCCAGACCATAGGGTCCCTGACGCAGCCCATTGGCATCGGCATGATGCTCGAACTTTGACGAGCAGAAAACATGCCAACCGGTAGAGCTATGGACAATGATGGGCAGGGGGATAACCAGCGACTTCCCCTCACCCAGATCGGTGACGTGCCAGTCGTGCGAGTCCTTGATATGCTCAAGCACCACCTCCTTGGCCGAGAAGTCTTCTGCCTTCATCGCCGGCATCATTGCCATGAGCAAGAGTGCCACACAAAGCAGTCGTTTCATAATAATCATAATTCTTAACTCTAATTTTCTTAACTCTTTAGTGTCTCATAGAGAGTGTAACGACCATCATCACTAAGTACATCACCATATATATGGCAACAAAGCGGATGACGTCTTGCCTGTCCTCGGCAAGTAGTGCGTAGATTCCTGCCAGCGAGACTACGAGTATCATGCGGATGACCGTCATGATCAGGTAGAACCTTGGTAGCGCCTCAGGCTGATGGGCTTTTACCACATCGTAGAGCTTGACGTAAGCCACTCCCAACAGCGTCAGCAGGCATACTGCAGCAACGTAGATCATTCTGCCTTTTCAACGCAGAGTGACACTTCGTTCTTCTGCACCTCAACGAATCCGCCCAATATCGGGAGTTCGTTGCCGTCATACACTACCGTACCTTTCTGGAGGGTGGAGATGATGGGCGCATGGTTGGTCAGTATCTCGAACTGGCCTTGTGTGCCAGGTACTACCACCTGCTCCACTTGTCCGTCGTACTCGACTCTTTCTGGTGTTACTATCTTGAGTTTCAACATACCTATTATATATAATAATGTATAGGCTTAACCCTTGGCAGCCTCCAACAGCTTCTTAGCCTTGGCCTTGGCGTCCTCGATAGTACCAACGTTGAGGAATGCCTGCTCAGGCAGGTCGTCAACCTCACCGTCCAAGATAGCGTTGAAGCCCTTGATAGTATCCTCGATGGGAACCATCACACCAGGCAGACCCGTAAACTGCTCGGCCACGGAGAACGGCTGACTCAGGAAACGCTGTACACGACGTGCACGGTTCACAGTCAACTTATCCTCGTCAGAGAGCTCGTCCATACCCAGAATGGCAATAATGTCCTGTAACTCCTTGTAACGCTGCAGAATCTCTTTCACGCGCTGGGCACAGTCGTAGTGTGCCTTGCCAACCACCAGCGGGTCGAGAATACGTGATGTTGATCCCAGCGGATCTACGGCAGGATAGATACCCAACTCGGCAATCTTACGATCCAACACCGTCGTAGCATCCAGGTGGGTGAACGTCGTAGCAGGTGCAGGGTCGGTCAAGTCGTCAGCAGGCACATAAACTGCTTGTACAGAGGTAATTGAACCAGATTTAGTAGAGGTGATTCTCTCCTGCATCGTACCCATCTCGGAAGCCAGTGTGGGCTGATAACCTACGGCTGACGGCATACGGCCCAGCAGGGCAGATACCTCAGAACCAGCCTGCGTGAAACGGAAGATGTTGTCGATGAAGAACAGGATATCGGCAGCACCGCCGTCCTTACCGCCACCGTCACGGAAACCTTCAGCCACCGTCAGACCTGACAGGGCTACAGAAGCACGTGCTCCGGGGGGCTCGTTCATCTGACCATAAACAAGCGTGGCCTGCGACTTCTTCAGTTCCTCTGGGTCAACGAGACTCAAATCCCATTTACCCTCGGCCATAGCTTCCTTGAACTTCTCGCCATAGCGGATAACGCCGCTCTCAATCATCTCGCGAATCAGGTCATTACCCTCACGCGTGCGCTCACCAACACCAGCGAACACCGAGAAGCCGTTGTGGCCCTTGGCAATGTTGTTGATGAGCTCCATGATGAGCACCGTCTTACCTACACCGGCACCACCGAACAGACCAATCTTACCACCCTTCAGATAGGGCTCCAGCAGGTCGATGACCTTGATACCTGTTGACAGCACCTCCTTGGTTGTTGACAGTTCCTCAAACTTCGGAGCTTCGCGATGAATGGGATAAGCGCCCTTCATGTCGAGCTGTTTCATACCGTCGATAGGCTGACCAATCACGTTCAGCATACGACCTTTGATCTGTTCACCAGCAGGCATCGTGATAGGCGACCCCAGCGGCTTTGCCTCTAATCCACGCTGCAGTCCGTCGGTATTGTCCATAGCCACACAGCGTACAGTATCCTCGCCGATGTGCTGCTGCACCTCGACAATAAGCTGGTCGCCATTGGGACGCTGGATAGACAATGCTTCATGAATCTTAGGCAACACCTTTTCCGCATCCAGTCCCTTGGTATCGAAATAGACGTCGATTACCGGACCGATAATTTGGGAAATGTGTCCATTAATTTGTGACATAAGCAATTATTGTTTTAGAATTATTGTTATTTTCGTATAGTGATTGCAAAGATACGAAAATATTTTTATCCAAGAAAACAATTTCCCAATTTTTTACTCAGAAAAATTTATAGGGGGTATTTTTGACGAAAAAATGGACACTAAATCTAATCCCTATCGTCAAGAACGCGGAATTTCTCGCGTCTGCGCTGTAATTCTTCCATCTGAATTTCGCACATCAGCGCCTGAGGAATGCCACGACGACATTGGGCTACCGTCCGTCCTGTGACGTCAATCACGGCACTTGCTCCGATATAATGACAACATTGGTCGTCGCCCACGCGATTAACACCTATCATATAACATTGGTTCTCGATGGCACGCGAACGAACAAGCAGTTGCCAGGCAGATTGGCGAGACGACGGCCAGTTGGCTACACAGATGATGGCATCGTATTCAAGATTGTCGGCATAACGGCTCCAACAGGGGAATCGCAAATCGTAGCACGTTTGCAACAACAAACGGAATCCCATATAGTTGACAATGGTATGCTGATGTCCAGGTGTATAGAAACGATTCTCGCCACCATAAGTAAACAGGTGATGTTTGTCATAATAATAGGTCTCTCCTGCCCTGCCGTCCACAAAGTAATGACGGTTGCGGAATGTGCCGTCGGCCACCTTTACAGCCAAACTTCCGCTGATGGCGCACTTTCGCTCTTGTGCCGTCTGCTGCATCCATTCCAGCGCTTTGTTATCAGCTTCATTACTGGCAATGCCTTCTGGTTGGGTGGCAAATCCCGTGCTCCACATCTCTGGCAACACGTAGAGGTCGCCGTCAGGTGTTTCGTCCATCAACTGTTGAGCATGACGGATGTTCTCCTCAGGCTTAGCCCAACTAATGTCCGTTTGCAGCATGACGACCTTCATATCTTTCGTATGGTTTTATTCAGCTAATTGGAAGTGAATGCCACCTTTTTCACCAATGATGTTATCTACCAGGTAACAGCTGGCACCATTGGGCTGACACAGCGAAGCAGTAAAATGGAAACCCTCTGCATCTACCTTCTTGAAATTCATATCGTTGAGAATCGCTTTCTCCAAGAAGTCGTTTTCAACCTGCCCTGCATAATCCTTCTTATGCATGTCACGCTTGAAAATCTGATAACCGTCCTTAACGATGCAGATATTTACAATATTGTCGTAAAACACCTCGTCAACACTCAATCCATCCTCATTCACCGTCTGATATGTCACTTTGTAGCGTGTGGGATTGATTGCGATATAGCAATGAAAGCGCTTGCCGTCCTTGAATACTACCGTATCGCGCTTCAGAACTCCAGTCAAAGACTGTATCGTTGTCTCTGGTTGTGGCTTTTCCTCAACGTCGCGCAGTTCCTCTTCATCCACCTTTTCCAGCTTCATCAGTTCGCCGTTCTGGTTCTTAAACCATAATATGTGGTCTGTATGCTTCTCGATATGGTAACCGGCATTCTTGCCAATATACAACGTATCGCCAACCACCTTGAAGTATGCAGGCATAGATGTCGAGTCGGCATAGTACACGGTGTCTCCTTTCATTCTGAACAGCACGTCTTCCGTTTCGTTGTCCATCCATGTACCTTGCAGCAATGCTTTGGCCTCGCGACTTTCCTCCTGTGGCGCATTATTTCCACAGCTCCATAGCATGCCTGCCAGCACAACACTTGTAATTGTAATCAGTAATCTATTCATCTTCAATTTCTATCTATCATTCAAATACCTCAGCATCGCGCAACAGCGGTTGTTTCAAGTCTTTCTCGCTGGTCAGCACGTCCTTCGGGTCTATCGGCCATTCAATACCCAGTTCAGGGTCGTTCCAACGTATGCCGGCCTCTGCCTGAGGTGCGTACGGATTGTCTACCTTATAAGTAAAAATGGCCTCTTCAGACAACACTAGGAAACCATGTGCAAAACCTCTGGGAATAAAGAACTGGCGTTTGTTCTCGTCGCTCAATTCCACCATCACGTGTTTACCGAACGTGGGACTACTTTTACGCAGATCTACAGCAACATCAAGCACCTTACCCTTGATAACCCTGACCAACTTAGCCTGCGAGAATTCGCCTTTCTGATAATGAAGTCCGCGCAAAACGCCATACGACGATTTAGATTCGTTGTCCTGTATGAACTCTACATCGCCAATATTCGCCTTGAACTCCTCACGCTTCCAAGCCTCGAAGAAATATCCTCTGGCATCGTTAAATACACGTGGTTCAATCACATACACGCCTTCAATATCAGTTTCCTTGAACACCATTTCTTGTAGTTTATTCTATTTTTATTGTGCAAAGGTACATAAAATTCCGCTCATTTGAGAATGAACGGGAAAATATTTCTTGTTAAAGATTCTAAAGCGTTATAATGCCGCCATCTTCTTCAACTCAATATTTCACAATAGGACTGGTTCCGCTTGTGTAATTCTGTGGCATTGCAATCCGTAATTATATGTCATTTCCTGACAACGACGGCGTTGGGATATTTCTTCAGGTCGAGCTTGAAGGCATCGTCGCTCACACCAATCTTAATCTTCGTCGTCTTCATCGTCACCGTTGCGCCCTTCGCCTTTGTCTTCAACTCGCGGAAGTAGTATTTGTCCTTATCTATCAGCATTACCACTTTGCTGGGCGTGTTCTTCTTGAAAGGTTTGGTGAGGGTTATCTCGTAATACTTGCCGTCGAATTTTATATTGCCCGACTTGTAGTTCTTGTAGATTTCGAAATCGATGGTGTTTTCATTTTTCGGTTTCTTGGTAGTCTTCCTAATGGTAAGTGTTTCACGTTTGGCTTTCACGTCATCAGTCTTGAGATGCGAGTATTCCCATTCCTGCTGGCCATCGAAGCCTGTTTCAGTCACCATTTCTTTGCCTAACATCTTCGACTCCACTAACATCCTCACCTTATCGTTTTTCTCTAACGTCTTGATTTTCGCGCCCGTGAGTTTCACCAGCATGGTGACTTCGACGGTCATATCCACCTTCATGCCGTGAGGACAGCTCATTTTCTCCTGGCACTTCTTGAGCACTTCTTTCACTTGGGCTAAATATTCAATACAGCCATCATAGCGACAGCGACCATAAATACAATCATTTTCACTAGTGTCCACTAAAAATATTTAGCACTTCAAAAAGTGACAATTTGTAAGTTAGTTTTCAAACTTGAGTTCCAATTGAATGCACCTTTCATCATCCTGTTCAAGTGATGAGTGACTGTTTAGCAAGTCTACCAAGGGCATTTTCGTGAGTATAGTTATATTCAAAATTTTTAACACGTCATAGGTATCCATTTCTAGTTTCAACTCCTCCTGTACTACCACAACGAGGCAGTAAGCTATTATGGCTGCATAAATTTGAATCTTGACGGCGTTCTCGGATGTTCCTTAAAATTCCTTGACTCGCAGATGCTGCTTCAGCCATTTGAAGAGATTATGAGAAGCTTTACATAACTTCTTTAGGAGCCATAACGGAGTTCAATGCTGCGGGACAGTCGGAGATTCACACTCACATTCCCAATTAAGCACAGCTAAGTGCACCTTCACGGGTGACTCTTTTCAGAATTACACATGCAAAGGTATTGCAAAATGAGCGAATAACCAAGTAATATTTGACTTTTTTTGAGCCCATTCATCATTTTCCATCACTACAAACGCGCGATAATTAAAAAAAATGTGCTACCTTTGCTGCCATAATATAAAATAGGTATAATATGGAACAGCAAATGATTTCTACCGAACGAGTATTCAGCATTTTCAGCGAGTTAAACAAGATTCCACGTCCCTCACATCATGAGCAGCGGGTGGCCGACTATCTCTGCCAGTTTGCAGAACGCCTGAATCTGGCGTATGAACGCGACAAAGAAAACTGCGTGGTGATACGCAAGCCAGCCAGCAAGGGTTATGAGTCGCACGAGCCCATTGTTCTGCTGAACCACATGGATATGGTATGTGTGGGCATGAACGACCCGTTGAATGCTCCTATCGAGGCCTACATGGAGAATGGCTGGATGATGGCTCGAGGTACGTCATTGGGTGCCGACAATGGCATAGGCCTGTCAATGGCACTTGCTGTTCTTGAAGACGATCGCATTGAGCATCCCGCTCTGGAAGTCATCACCACAACCAATGAAGAAGACGGCATGTCGGGTGCTTCCGCGCTGAGCAAGGACTTCCTGAAGGGCCGTAAAGTCATCAACCTCGACTCCGAAGACTATGATACCATCACCACAGGTGCCGCTGGAGCCTGCTTACAGTTCCACCGCATACCCATGAAGCGCCAGCCAGTCCCTGATGGCAAGCATCGCTGGTATCGTATCCGTTTCGATGGCGGACTTGGTGGCCATTCAGGTGTCGACATCAACAAAGGCCGTTGCAGTGCCGTCATTGCCATGTGGGCCATCTTGGCAGCTATCTATAACGAATACGACTTCCATCTGGCCTCTATCAACCTTGGTGAAGCCAATGCCTCGATAGCCTCATCGGCTGAAATCATCATTTGCGTACCGTCTGGCGAGGCTTGCGAGTACGTTAAGTCACAGCAAGAGATGATGAACGAATGGCTACGTGATGAATATCCGCAAGATGCGAAGATGACGTGCAGCATCGAGAAGTGCGAACCACTTGATTCCGTCATTTCCGTGGAGACCTTCGAGTCGTTGATGAATTGTCTGGAACAAATACCGCAAGGAGTCGTAAAAATGAGCGACGAAATGCCTGGCACCGTAGAGACATCAAATAACGTAGGACGTATCGTGACGGAAAAAGACCATATCTTTGTATCTACCCACACCCGCAGCTTCATTGATGACGACATGGCTGCGCTGAGCCAACAGATTGCCGATACCTTCAAGCAAATAGCTGCTGCCGAATCGGAAGTGGTAATGTCGGCCCCAGCTTGGCAGGAGAACCAGCAGTCGCCATTCCTCGCACTGGTTAGCAATACCTTCCAAGACGTGTTAGGCTGGCGTCCACGTATGGTGGCCATGCACTTCGTGCTCGAAGCAGGTTTCTTCGTGCAGCATTACCCAGGCATCCAGATTGCCAGTATCGGTCCGCGCATAGTAGAACCCCACTCCACGAGTGAACGCGTAGAGCTCTCAACCATCGAAGATATTTGGAAAGTACTAATCGAGTTGTTAAAACGATTGTAATCAGTTCTTTTAACAGCAATTGGTCAGGGAATTGCCACAAAGCCAGTCCATTTCAATCCATCCGGTGTACTTGCCATCGAGGGTCTTGACCTTGACCCACTCGCCCTTGATATCCATAGGACGGAGCACAATTTCTTTGGTGAACGAATAGACGGCAGCTGACTTGGCGTTAGGCGACTGGCGCAACGTCAGTTTCTCTTTGCCATAGTTGCGAGTGCCCAAGCCCAGTACAGAATAATGAATCCAATAGCCCGTGGAAGAACCCTTGAGCGTACCTTGGGAGTCGCCCGTATCGTAATCGTTACCTACGATTTTCCACCAGCCATTGGTAGGCTTCTCAACTTCTAACATAGCTGCATCGCTGGTAGGAATACGGTCAACAACCTTGCCATTGGGCGCATTGCGGACATTAGTGAACTTACCCTTACTGTCCCATGTAAATACACCAATTGACTGGGCACAAACGGTGGCTGACAAAGCTGTCAGCAACAAGAAAATCATGAATAGGTTCTTTTTCATAATGGCTATTGGTTTTAGATAAATAAGTTATGACATTCCAAGCAGGGGCTTCAAGTCATCTTCCTTATAGAGAATCCAGCCAGTAGTGGCGAGGAATGCCAGGAAGACAAAGATGAGGCACATCTGTGCACGCTTGGGACCAGCTTTCTGAACGGGTACTGTAGCACTTTGAAGGGTGGTAAAGGCAGGCGTTTCCTGCTGTACCTTAGCCTCGGCAGCCAGCAACTGTGCGGCCACCTGCTGGTAGGCATTATACTGCAGTTGCATTTCGTTTTCCAATTCTGTCTGACGCTGACGAACGGACTCCAGCAAAATGTCCTGATTATGGTCTACAAAGTCGGCATACATGCGGCGGGCTTTGTCGTAGCGGCTCTTAGCCTCTTTGTAAATCATTTGGTTATATTCCAAATCGACACGTGCCTTTGAAGTACGATAGTCGGTTATGAAGTTCTGCAGACGATTCTTAACAGTATCGGCCATATTGGCACAAATAACGGCATTCTGGTCAGTGACGTTAATGGTAATAACCATAGTCTTCTTATCGACATCGCAAACAACCATTTTATCGAGCGCCTTAACAATAGCAGACTGCTTTTTGGTCAGGCGGAAGGGGTTGATAGCCTCTTTCTCTTCTTCCTTTTTAGCACCGAACAAGCCTGCGATAGCCTTTATGGTGCCACCTATGGCTGCCGACCACCAAGGCTTCTTCTGCTCTTTGCTCAGATAGTCGTAGTAGGTCATAGTGCGGTCTTTCTCGCCCTTCTTCTTGTTACCCTCAATGGTGACAGGCACCTCAAAGAGCGATGTCTTGAAGTCGGTAGAGTTCATCAGGTCGGGATAGAGCGTGGGGAACAGTGCCTCAGAACCCATACCAGCGGCAGAACCAGAGCCCAGATTAAAGCCGAAGCTACTGGCCAGTGATGCCAAACTGCTTGTCGATCGTGAACTGGAGAGCTCAGGACTCAACTTGACGGTACAGGAATAGAAATTGGGCAGGCTTAATGCATAGATGGCTGCCAACACAAATACTACTGGAAGCACAATATAGTAGAGACGCTTGTGCTTCAATAAATCCTTGAATATTTTTCCGAAGTCGATTGAAGACTCCTCAGCTTCTATTTTCTCGATATTATCCATATTTTATGTCTGCGTATCAAAAAAAGTATACTTATTCAGTTTGCAAAGTTACTAATTATATTTTAAATGAGTGGCATTTTACGACAAAAAAATGCAAAAAGCCATCGGTATCAGCGATTTTTATGCTTCAAGAACCAGCGATGGGTCAGAAAGTGATACATCAGCAGGGCCGTAGCAGTAATGGCCAGACAAGTGTAGAGCAGCATGTCGCGAGTATCGTAAAACAGACCATAGCCCATACCAAGACCCAAGGCCAAACCCGTTTCCCAACCTAAGAAATAGGTGCTCTGCGAGGTGCCTCTCTGACAATGACGGCTCAGCTTGACAAAGAACAGCAAAAAGCGTGAACTGATCACACCTACTGCAGTACCCATCAACAACGGTGCAACGACGCTGGATGGATATACCAACAGCACGAGCATAGCAGCCAACAGGAGGATAAGTCCACTGACGACCTCGCTCTTCAGTTCTGCATTGCGGAATACAAAACGCTGGGCCAAGAGGGCCAAGAGGAAGCCGCCCATCATCAGAGCATAGAACACCAGCGACAAGGACAGTGAGAGTGTCAATCCAACAACGATGCTGATGAACAGCAGATTGAGGAACAACGGGAAACCACTGGGAAGGAAGAATCGGTCAAGTGATGCAACTGACACGCCCTCTTCAGGTGTACGGAAGGGGAAAGATACACGACTGATGAGCAACATACTGACCAATGCAATCATGCCCGATACAAAGAGTATTGGGGTAATCTGCGTAAGATGAGAGCAGAGTGGCGTCAAATAGCTATCTATTGGAAGAAGAGCTACAGCCAATCCGGCTATAGGACCTAACGACAACGCAAAGCGTGAGAACCATGCTGCTCCGAAATTGGCCTCGGTGCGCTGATGCGACTCACATGTATCAATGATGAGCGTAGACGACAAAATCATCTGTGCCAATCCGAAGGCAGCACCCAAAGCAACACGTTGTATCAATGCTTTGGGGAATGTTAGCACTGGACTGAAATAGCCCAGCAGCAAGACATTGATAGCTAACGCCACAATGGCCCAAATACAAACCATATTACGTCTGAAACGCTGAACCAGCCACGAACACTGTGCACCAAACAGGTACAAGCCGAGGGCAAACGCAGCCATCGAAAGTCCTGTTTGTTCAGGTGTGAACTGTTGTTCAGCCAGCAACCACTGCGGAAAGGTAGGAATCAGCATATATACCGACATTGTGAGCAGCAAATCGGCGATGACCAATAGCCAGAACTCATGGTGCCAGAGACGTATATGTACTGGTGTGTTTTGATTGTTCATTAATACGATTCTGATTCGTTAGGGAAATCGCCACTCTTGACATCGGTAACATAGTTGCCAACGGCATCCGTGATAATCTCGTTGAGGTTGGCATAGCGACGCAGGAAACGGGGTGAGAAGCCCTGAGTCATGCCCAGCATGTCGGCAATCACCAATACCTGACCGTCACAACCATTACCGGCACCAATACCTATTGTAGGAACAGAAATCTCGCTTGTGACACGTGTTGCCAACTGTGCAGGTACTTTCTCCAAAACAATGCCAAAACAACCGGTTTCAGCCAGCAGTTTTGCATCGGAAATCAGTTTCTCGGCCTCGGCCTCTTCCTTGGCACGGACAGCATAGGTACCAAACTTATTGATGCTTTGAGGTGTCAATCCCAGATGACCCATGACGGGGATACCTGCATCAAGTATACGCTTTACAGTGTCGATAATCTCAATGCCACCCTCCAACTTCAGAGCATCGCAACCACTCTCCTTCATGATGCGGATAGCGTTGGCCACGCCGTCATGGGAACCTATCTGGTAGCTGCCAAAGGGCATGTCGCACACCACGAGGGCTCTCTGTACGGCACGTACCACGGAACGGGCATGATAAATCATCTGGTCAACGGTAATAGGCAGTGTTGTTTGATTACCTGCCATCACGTTAGAGGCTGAATCGCCTATCAATATTGCATCGACACCAGCCTTGTCGACAATACCTGCCATCGTATAGTCGTAGCTGGTGAGCATTGAAATCTTTTCACCCTTCTGCTTCATCTCCATGAAACGATGGGTTGTAACCTTACGGTTATCTGATACTAAATATCCTGCCATAATCTTTTATTTATTTAATAATGTATAATCATTGATAACTTCATCGCATAGCGGAGCAATGGCTTCAGCACTATTCGTGGTAGCCAGACCATAGACAAACATGCCTGCTGCCCTACCCGATTTCAAGCCGTTGAATGAATCCTCGAAGACCACACTTTCCTCAGGCGTTACACCCAAACGGGCAGCAGCTTTCAGATAGCAGTCAGGATCGGGCTTAGAACGTTCGAAATCTTCTGACGTCAGGATGGCATCGAACAGTTTGCAGAACTCAGGATGCGACTGATAGACTGCTTGCATCTTGGGCTGGTTGGAACTTGTAACAACAGCCGTCTTCACACCTTTTTGTCGCAACGATGTGATATAGTCGATAAAGCCGTCCAGATAGTCATAATGCATCTGCTGTTCGAACTGATTCAAACGTTCGGTTATGACAGCTTGCTCAGGCTCCAATGGTCCAGAAAACCATGCATCATAGATTTGCACAAGCGTCTGACCCTTTATCTCCTGCTCCAAGCCTGGATGCTCAGGATGATACTCACGACACTGCTGTCCCCAGAATACAGTATACTGTGGTTCGGTATCGAAGACAACGCCGTCCAAATCGAATAATGCGGCCTTAAAATTCATCTCTTTTCTCATTTGCGGCTGCAAAGGTACGAATAAGTGAGCAAAATGCAAAAGGAAAACTCGTTTTTCTTACGTTTTCAGACATTTATGGAGCCACAATGTGGACAAGCACCCTTCTGTTGCAATGAGGCTCCGCAGTTTCCACAACGGAAGGGCGTGCGGGCATGACTAACGTATCGCCAAAGGGCGAAAACAATGTAGACAGGAAGCAGAAGATAGCCCACATAATAAAGGGTAAAGATGCTGAACACGACATAAAGCACGGCACAGACGGCACCAAGCCCGAGCAGATAAAGAAGTGCATCAAGGGCCTGCAGGCGTCGAATGGTATCGTCGACAGCAGCTACACCAATTATGATGATAGCCCATACGGAACTGACAAAGAGGCCAAGCGTAAAAGGAAGATTGAAAGGATTGAGCGAGGGATGGAAATAGTAGTGTCGCCATTGCTCGGCACCAAAGGTCTGGATAGTGGCATAGGCGGTAGCCGAACATGCCATAAGGATACAAAGCAACGTGGGATAGAAGGAGTCGATATCGTTAAAATGTACGATATATGCATTGCGTCGCAGCAGCTTACGCATGGCATAGGCACCACCAACGATGACGCCAAAGGCCAGGAACACTAACAGGTGGGTGTCAGAAAAGACATCGATGAACTGAGAGATAGGATCGTCGGGCGAAACAGAGGCCAAAAGTTCATTCTCACGAATCCACCCCTGCGTAATCTGGTCGCGTGCAACCTTGACCCATACAGAATCAATGGAATCGGTAGAAACCGTCTTAATATCGGCTACTACGACACGTTGTCCCTTCGTGACATACATCGTATCGAAAGCCATATCGCCCAGATTATCAGCTAAAGGCAACAACTCTGAGCGAACCAGAAAATTATAGTTTTGCGTATAGTGATGCGTAGTTGAGAAGGATATGGAGTCAATCTGCTGCTTGCTCAGATCCCAAGCATCAGGTGTCTTCTGGCCATGATTGTAGCAACTGGTTAGCGCTGTGCAGAGAGCACAGCTAAATAAAAAATAAAAAATATAAAATAAAAATTGCTTCATTCTTATTTATTATTTATTATTTAATATTTAGGGCTTCAGCCCGCATACACATTCATTTGACAATTCTTACAATCGAACTCCAGACGGAACATACGTCCGTCACCCAAGCGAAGACTCAAAGGTTCCTTCCAATCAGGACGCTGTCCACCATGTTTGACACAATAGCCCAAGGCATAGCGCAGACAATGGCGACATTGCATCAGGGGACCATCACCACCTTTCAGTTCATAAGCCGAAATATCATCGGCCTGATAGAAATCGCAAGTCTGTTGGTTGGCAATATTGTATAGGTATGGATAGGCGTAACGCGGAGCGGAAGCAAACTCTATGTCAGAACAATCGTGAACACTGTGCCCAGCGGTTTTGCCGCTGCGATTAATTAAGGCCTCTACCAGCAAGCGTCGCAACTCACTAAGCACACTATTGGGAATAAAATATGCGAAATCGTCATCGAACGTCACATTAGTACATTCATAGATAGTACCACCCAACTTCGATAGCTGTCGCACGATGTTTTCTTGTTGTGGTTTATTGGCTAACTGATGTTCGCATACAACATTTACTTTCAAGCTGTTACAAGAAATGCTAAAACCATCTATTGTAGCCGAAAGATGCATAGAAACAGGTATCTTGCGTTCAGCAGTAGGACGAGATAACAAGCGTTCGAACTCTTGGTCGAAATTGCGATAGAGCGCTATGCCAGAACGTAGATGGTTAGGCATCTGGTAAGGGAATAGACGATTGCCTTGTGCACGATTAACACGGAAACCTTCTAACTCATGTTCATCATTGATAAAACACAAGCCATCGCCATTGGCAAACGAGGCAGTACCTGCGACATTAAAAGAGTCGCGTCGTAACTCCTTGACAGTACCCACAAACTCACCCATAGCTTTGGGCGTATCAGGTGAAAAGATATCAGCCTGTCGACCATGCAGGAAATAAGTGGTAAAACCACGATTGAACGTCTTTTTCAGATTGGGCGTAAACGTATATGTCACCCTACCCTGCGAAGCACGGCAATAATCTTTGGGATGTTTGGCTATAATGGAATCAAGACGCTGACTATAGGCAGCTACAACATTCTTGACGTAAGAAACATCTTTCAGACGTCCTTCGATTTTGAAGGAACAGGCACCAGCAGTTATGAGTTCCTCAAGATGCTGCAATTGGTTCAGATCCTTTAATGACAAAAGATGACGCTGGTGTTCCAGTTCTCGACCATTGGCATCAAGCAAATCGAACTTCATACGACAAAACTGGGCACACTCGCCACGATTGGCAGAACGCTGGAAGCAATGTTGTGAAGCATAGCACAAACCACTATAGCTGACGCAGAGGGCACCATGTACAAAGACCTCCAACTCGACATCGGGTACTTGACGATGAATCTCAGCAATCTCATCGACAGACAACTCACGAGCCAATACAACCCTACGGAATCCTAAAGAGCGCAGCCATCGAACCTTGTCGACAGTACGATTGTCAGTCTGCGTCGAAGCATGCAAGGCAATAGGTGGTATCGACATCTTCAACAGTCCCATATCCTGTACCAAGATAGCATCGACACCAGCATCGTAGAGTTCTTGAATGAGTTGCTGAGTGGCCTGCAGTTCATGATCATAGATAATGGTATTGACAGTCACATACACACGTGCCGCATACTGATGGGCATGTTGACATAACGCTTGGATATCCTCGACACTATTGCCTGCTGCCACACGGGCGCCAAAATGTGGAGCACCGATATAGACTGCATCGGCACCATGGTCGATAGCAGATATACCACACTCCAGATTCTTGGCAGGTGCCAGCAGTTCAAGTTGTGTCATCTTACGTCTTACCTTCTTACTTGATCTGATTAATATCGTAAGGTGTCTCCTGATAGACGTAATAGTTAATCCAGTTAGCGTAAAGCAAGTTGGCATGTGCACGCCATGTTACCACAGGTGGCTGAGACGGATCGTTGTGGCGATAGTAGTTACGTGGAATGTCAACATCTTTACGTACGTCCTTATCACGACGATATTCGTTGTCAAGGGTGTTGGGAGCATACTCCAAATGGCCTGTAACAAAGAACTCACGTCCTTCGCGTGCCATCACCATACTGACACCGCAATCGGGTGATTCAGCAATGAGTTTCAGTTCTGGATTGGCAAGAATATCCTCGCGATGTAACTCAGTATGACGACTGTGCGGCATCTGGAAAACGTCATCGAAGCCACGGAAAATGGGGAGTTGCGGCTCAAGCGTATACTGAGGGAAGATACCAAACATCTTCTTGGACAACGGATACTTGGGAATACCATAATGGTAGTAGAGTCCAGCTTGAGCTGCCCAACATATATATAAGGTACTCGTCACGTGCGTACGCGCCCACGCGAAGATTTCCTTCATTTCTTCCCAATAGCCAACATCCTCAAACTCCAACTGTTCCACAGGTGCACCCGTGATAATCATACCGTCATATTTTTCGTCCCTCATCTCCTCAAAAGCACGATAGAACATCATCATGTGCTCAATAGGCGTATTCTTGGGTGTATGACTCTTCAGTTTCATGAAACTGATTTCCAACTGCAAGGGCGTATTCGACAAGAGACGGATCAAGTCTGTCTCTGTCGTTATCTTCAGCGGCATCAGATTGAGAATAACAATCTTCAATGGACGAATATCCTGCATGTGAGCACGTGAATCATCCATCACGAAGATGTTTTCACGCTTCAGCAACTCAATAGCAGGTAATCTGTCTGGTAATCTTAAAGGCATCTAACAATTTACGATTTACAGATTAACACATTGATTTATTCCACATGGAAGACACAAACAGAAACATTATCGAAGCCACCTGCCTCGATAGCTGCTTCACACAAACTATTAGCAGTAGCTCCTTCATTCATCAGTTTCTCAATATCTTCGTGATCTACCATGTCATTCAATCCGTCAGAACACAACATATATGTGTCGCCTGGCAGAAAATCAGCAGTAAACTCGTACAGGTCCAGATAAGAACTCTTGCAACCAGCACCAATGCAATTCGTAATCACATTAGAATGCTTCTTCTCACCTTGGGCATTGCTGAGAGAATGGTCGGTAGACATCTGAACCAACTTGCCATCGCGCAAGCGATATAGGCGACTGTCGCCACAATTGAGCCAGAAATACTTGCCACAATAATAAATGATGCCTATCAAGGTCGTACCCATTTCATGCAGAGAAGGGTCAGAATTACCACGACGGTTAATTGTTGTATTGATATAATTAAGCCACTCAATCATGGTCTCGTCAAATTCACCAATAGACAAGCCACGGGGAATATCATTAATAAAGAATTTCAAACTGGAAAGCGTCTGTTCACTGGCAACCTCACCAGCACGATGACCACCCATGCCATCAGCAAGTGCGATGACAAAGCGCTCTGTGTTTTCAGTCATAAATTCTGTACGATAGGCGTCACTACGCACAAACTTGTCATAAGCTAACACCATGTCTTCGTTGTTGCTTCGAATACATCCTACGCGACTGGCTGCTGTTAAAACGATTCTACTCATAAAAATTACTAATCCTAAAACATCTTATATTGTTATCTTTAATTCACGCTAACCTGCAAATTAATATTTGCAAGTGTTACGATGTCACCTTGTTTAATAGACATGGGGACATCAGGAAGAAGATCACGTTGGTTCAGTTTCGTACCATTAGACGAATGCTTATCGATGATGCACCAGCCGGTATCAGGCTTGTAAATAAGCTGTGCATGAACACCAGAGATGAACATGTTGCCTTCAAACAATTGCTGATATGGACCTTGACGACGACCTATGACAGCACCATTCACACCAACCATACGAATATCGAGTGATGGGTTGTAGAGGGTCAACGAAGGTATACCGCTCTTGCTTGCTACGGGCTGCTGGGGCTCTTCTGGTGCAGGCTCACGTAAAGAGGCTTGTGTCACCTGATTGAACGAGAGGCTGGCAGCATTCATAGAAGCAGACAAGGAAACAGCATTAGCCTCCTTCTTATCTAAATTATCTGGACTAACCATCAAGCCGCCGCAATGCGTACAACGACGACCTTTACCAACACGTCCGCAGTTGGTACAATACGCCAACTCTTGTCCACACTGGTCACAAAAGTGCGATCTCTCTTCTATCTCTTCTTTACAATTCGGACAGATAATCATATATTCTCATTAATATCTTCTGGCATAATCAATTGATAAGTCTCTGGCGTCACCTCCGACTGATTCATCTGGCTCACACGCATAGAAAGCTGCTGGACGGTCTGGTCGAGCATGTTGCGCATCTCACGGGCATTGCCGAAGGATTCTGACTTGCTGACCACAATTCGGCAGATAACATCCATCAGCTTGAACTCTGCCTCAGGCGACAGCTTGTAGTTGTCCTTCTGTGCCATCTTCTTGTAGATAGCCAACAACTCGTCTTCGTTATAGTCATCGATGTGCATCTTGTGGGTGAAGCGGCTGGCCAAGCCAGGATTGACAGACAGGAAAGTCTCCATCTCATCCTTATAGCCTGCAGCAATCACTACAAACTTACCTCGATCATCCTCCATACGTTTCATCAGTGTATCGATAGCTTCCTTGCCATACATGTCATTATCTGACGAGAGCGTATAGGCTTCGTCGATAAACAGGATACCACCCATTGCCTTGTCACAGATGTTGTTGACAATCTTAGGCGTTTCACCCATGTATTTACCAACTAAGGTGGCACGGCTGGCCTCAATCACACGACTGGTGGGAAGAATCTCCATAGCTTGCAGAATCTCACCCATCTTACGGGCTACAGATGTCTTACCTGTACCAGGATTACCAGTCAGGATAAAGTTCATAGACAGCTGCTGAACCTTACCAGCACCCATAGCAGCACGCTGCTTCATGAACATGCTCTGTACGGCCAGACGACGAATCATATTCTTCACAGAGCGCATACCGATGAACTCGTCGAGCTCGTTGAGTACCTCGTCGAGTGGACGAGCCTTCTCGCTCTGAGCAACATCAAGGTCTGCACTGGTAATGCGATACATATCGTCGTCCTTGAAGTCTGGATTGCCCATCATGCTAACCAGACGCTGACTCTGCTTCTCAACAGCCTGATCGAACATTCTACGTGCCTCACGGGCATTACCGAAGTTCTTATCGCGTCGAAGATAGAGTTGTTCGAACTGACGATGGATTGTACCCTGAGTCTCTTCGTCAACTGTAAAGTTCTTACCTTTACAGAGATTCAGGAATATCTGAGTGAGTTCATCAGGAGTGTAATCATCGAAGTGGATGGTCTGTGTGAAACGGCTCTTCAATCCTGGGTTAGAATCAATGAAGTCGTGCATGTTGTCAGTATATCCGGCAACAATACAGATGAACTTACCACGGTCATCCTCCAAACGCTTCAGAAGGGTATCAATGGCTTCAGCACCAAACGAGTCCTGATCATTAGACTTCAGGGTATAGGCCTCGTCAATGAACAGCACACCACCCATAGCAGAATCAATCAGCTGATTGGTCTTAATAGCTGTCTGACCAGCAAAACCTGCTACCAGTTTAGAACGGTCTGCCTCGACCAACTGACCACGCGAAAGAATACCCAATGTACGGAAGACATCAGCCATGATACGTGCCACAGTGGTCTTACCAGTACCAGGATTACCAGAGAATACATAATGCTTGCCCTGGAACGTATTGGTTTCTCCACGACGAATCTGAAGATTGAGGAATGCAGCCAAATTGGAGATTTCCTTCTTGACAGCTGCCAAACCAACCATACCATTGAGTTTGGCCAGACACTCTGTATAATCGACAGTCTTTGGAGCATCGTAAGGAATATCAGCCACATCGATCGTCATCAACTGCTCATTGCTGAGAGTCGAGATATCGAGCTTCTGCATGCGTTCAGCCTGCTTGGTGCAAATCTTCTCAAATAGCTGACGCATGGTACGACCATTAGCGAAGTCCTTATCGCGCGAGTTATAAAGCTCAGTAATCATCTTGAGCGTCAACTCACGAGCCTCTGGTGTAAACTGGTATTTCTTGTCGCTGGCGAACACCTCCATAATCTGGAACAGCTGATCGGGATTGTAGTCCTCGATATTCAGGAAATAGCTGAAACGACTGCGTACACCAGGATTGATGCGGAACAGGTTTTCCATCTCCGTACGATAGCCTGCTGCAATGACAATAAACTTGCCACGGTCGTCTTCCATACGCTTCATCAGCGTCTCCAACGCCTGTGTGCCTTGCTGATCGCGTTCACCACCAGAACTGAGAGGTACCAAGGTGTAGGCTTCATCGACAAAGAGGATACCACCCATAGCCTTATCGCACAAACGGTCGACAACCTTAGGTGTCTCGCCTTGATATGGACTTACCATCTTAGAACGGTCTACCTCTACCACATGGCCGCTATCCAGATAACCGATAGCCTCCATGATCTCACCCAACTTACGGGCAATGGTTGTCTTACCAGTACCAGGATTACCAGTCAGCACGATATGGATACCAGCCTTCTCCTGTTCACCCAAGCCACGCTGTGCACGCTGTACATTGTTGTGAACGGTAAATGCTATCTCGCGAACAGCCTTCTTCACCTCGTCCATGCCAATATAATGGTCGAGATCGCTCAGGATATCCTCCAACGTCCTTTCCTCTGGTACATAGCCACGAATATCCGTTTCCTCAATCATCGTGGCCTGAGAACCACGGCTGATGAACGATGTGAAGATGTCTTCTGCAGTCTTAACGGCCAGATGGGCATAACCAAAGGTATCATCTTTAATCTTAACCTGATATTGGAAATAGCGCAACAGCTTACGTTCCGCTTCAGGAGAATAAGCAGAGATGCCGTATTTTGAGCGCAACTCCTGCTTACAGATTTCGCACAACTCAGTATAGCCAGGAGTTGGCAGACGGAACATATATTTGAAACGGTTCTGTGCGGCAGGATTGGACGACAGGAAATCGTCAAGTCCCTTGGGCAAACCGGCAATCATTACAATAGGATTCTCGTCCCACTTGTCCATCTCGACAAAAAGCTTATCAAGAGGATTCACCTGATTGGAATAACGGTCTGGCAGAAGTTTCTGGACATTATCGAAGAACAGAATACCTCCTCTGGCATTCTTGACGTTTTCGTCCCATTTCTCGACGAAACGCTGATAGTCGACAGCATCAACTATCGTCAACTTAGGATTCTCAATAATCTTGTACTGATAGAAGTAGTCGCGTATCACCTCTGCCAATGCCGTCTTACCTGTACCCGTCTCACCAATAATAATGGTATTCACGCTGAGGCGTACATTCATCACGTCTCTGCGCGAATGGAGATAGGTATAAGTGTCGACAACTGTTTTCAGTTGTTGTTTCACCTCGTCAAGACCCACCATGCGGTCAAGCACATTGAGGGAGACAAGCGGATGTCCACACCACTTACAGAACTTCGCTATCGAGCGGTTTTCTTTATGACATTGCTCACAAATCATAACTTATTCTGCATCATTATCATTTTGTGCCTGATCGACAACTTCTGTAGGATGAACCTTAATCTTATTGCCAATATCAGACTTATTAATATTCAACAAGTTCGGACTGAATACAACCAGCTCAGCCACCAACATGCCAACCATCAGACTCCACAGGATATAGTGAATCACCGATTCACCACTGATTGAGCGAACCTGGTTGGCAACATCGTCAAGCAAGCCAAACTTAGAGCCTTTGAAACGGAATGATCTTTGCTTGAAGGTGAAATAGAGCGGTTCCAACAGTGTAGACTTGATATCATGATCGTCCATCACCTCGCTCACCAACTGACTATCGCTCTTAGTCACACTACGATAGTCGGTGAAGTGACATATTATAATATATATTAAGGTAATGACGACTATCGCCGGTACAAACATACTGGGATATGAATTATTCACAAAGCGTAGTGCCTGTACTGGCAACCATGAGGACAGGTAGCCTATCAATCCCCAAAGACTCGACATGACGAATCCATAGCCACGGAAATATGCTCTGGAGGCCATAATCAATGCAGTAGCGCCTCCAACAGGAACACCAATCGTCAGCATCGGATGCTGTAGGACATATTCTTTAGAGGGTACGCCAAAGATAATCACCAGCAGTAGCCATACAGCAGCTAATGTAAAGAACACACCACGCCACATCTGTTCCTTGCGCTTGGCTTGGAAGTAGCTCTGACGCACTTCCTGATATTTATTGGCTGTCTGCTTACGTGCATCACAGAATCGTTTGTAGAATTTGTGATGGGCATCAATCTCACCCAACTCATTAATCCACTCTTCCAACTTATGCTCGTAGCTATACGTTTCCAGGAATTCATTATGAGGGTCTTCATGATAGAACACTGACATCCACTGACACAATGAACCACGCTTGATGGCAGCCAACAGTTGTGGGCGATATGCTAACTTATCAATCGTTTGAGGCGATTTCAAGATGGTACCGTCTTCCAATTGATATGAAGGAATAGCACCCAGAATACGACAGAAACGATAGGCTGCTGTACGTAAGTCGTATGCGCCAAGACGTTCACGATTCTCTTCGCTCTTCAGGTCGAAGCATGTACGTGCCTGACTAATCTGCTCTATCCAGCCATGCAGTTGGGCAAAATAGAAGAAGCGCCCATTCGGATCATTATAGTCGGCTATTTTCTCAGTAAAGGCCACATCGTCGAGCGACTGCCAGCCAATCAGTTGACGAGCCATCACCTCACCAACCTTATATGGTGTATCAGCATCGCGCAGGTCATAAGCAGCCTCACGATCCAGATTGTAGAGCACCTTATAGGCCAGCGAACGAGTAGGCTTCTGTCCTTGAATCATGATACGCAGGGCCTCGCATGCCATAGCATCCTCACGACAATACATCCATGACAGCAGACGACCATCCGTCAGGCTATCCCACTCGTCATCGCTACAGTTCTCGTAGCCAAACGAGTGTGAAATCTCCTCAACTGTGGATGATGGGAACTTAGCCAGGAAAGGAATGTCCCTGTCTATCTCGTACACCAAACGTAATACAGCCACACGACCGTCAAAGTTGGGATTATTCGTAAAATAACTGCGCAAGCGGTTGATGTCTGCCTTGGTGTGTGATTCCAGATAGAGGAATAATCTATCGTTAGGATTCACCAGCGACAATGCGTATTCCTCCTGATAGCTCAAGACAGAGATTGCCAGGCTATGAATGTCGTCACACTTATTGCCCTTGATGTCTTCGTAGGGATAAGTGGGCTCCATCATGTATATGGCAGACATCAGACCTGCCATCTGATCAGCAGGGTATCTGTTTACCACGATATCCTTGACGGCCGAACTCAGTTTCACATTACCGCACTGTTCCAACCATCCGGCAATTCGTCCGTTATAAAGATAACTGCACGACAGGCGTTCGTTGTCAAGCAACAATGGAATAAGCTCATGGACATTATCGGCAACGAGGTTACGTTCAGGATCGACAACAAAGCTACGGTATTTCAGCAGTGGTGACGTGATATCAACATTCACATCTTCACCCAAGAACCAACGCTCTACTTCGTCATAGCCCCAGCGACTCTGCGGATTGACGGCTGTCAGACCCATCACGATCATCTTGACACGCTCAGGCAATTCGTTGATACGAGGCAGACGACCTTCGTTCTTCTTACGCATCATGACACGCTCGTTCTGGCTCAACGGATTCTCTCCCAACCAGAGTGTCATCAAGGTAATACCCAAAGCGTAGAAGTCGACAGCAGGCGTAATTTCCACTTCACCGTCAATCACGTCATTATACATCTCAGGAGCAGCATACACTGGTGTACGGGCCTGTGTGGTACGATGTACTTTCTCGTCGTTTTCCATCACCGTAGAGATACCAAAGTCACCCAGCACGATCTCCCTATGCTTTGTATCACGGAAGAAATAGTTACCTGGTTTGATATCCTTGTGAATCACGTTGTTCTGGTGACAGTAAGCCAAAGCTGCAGCGGCCTGTAATGCAATACGCCTGAACTGGTTGAAGTCGCCATCCAGGTCATAATCGCTCAACGTACCGCCACGCAGATACTCCATCAGTTCGTAGTCGCGATTCTTACCGTCAACATAGGTCTTACCATAGTCTATAATCTTGACTATCATTTCCATGTTGAAGTTCTGGATGATACGCATCAGCGTCTTCTTGATCGTGAAGTTCGGATAGTATATCTTCAATACCTTCTCGCCTTCATTGTTAGCAACCAGGAACACCTGTGCCTCACCAGAATTATCGCTGATGCACCTGACACAACGATAGGTCTTTCCTTTCAGGACAAAGTCGGTACTGTCATCCGTCTCCATATAGACAGCAGCAGTACCAGGCTTTACTGTCGTCTCATTGTTTGCTGGGGAGCCAGAAGTACGCTGAGGGCTATCTACACGGATAGTCGCAGACATATCTTGGGGTGCAGCTGTCTGCTGGGGATTTGTGGCCAGATCGGGCTTACGTATGGTCTCGTCCATATTTATTTATCATCTTTAATTTCCGCTGAACTATTCTTGCCTAACACTACCCATTTACCGCCGAGATGGGGTTTGGCACAGCCACATGGGCTGCTGTGCATAGCATGTTTGTAATTGCATACCCATGCTAATCTGACGCCTGTCGGCTTGCTGGCCATCGCATAATTACGTGCCTTAACAGGAGATGCCGAAGGTGGTACGGCCAGTTTCTCAAGAATGGCTGACAGCATCTTAACCTTTACGGCTTTCTGGTCTTCCAACTCCTCTTTCGTCATTCTGTTGGTCACCAACTTAGGAATAACGGGAATTTCTACGCCATCGTCTTTTTGCAACAGGGTCAACACGCGCTCACGTAACTTCTGACAGTTCTGCTCGCGAACGACGTCGCGTTCTGAAGTATATGGCAGAGCATTCTCCAGTTTTGAGTAGTCTTGTACTATCTCTAACAACTGCTGATAGTCAGGATTCTTCTGCAACTGCTTGACCATCAGTTTAGCTTCTTCCGTCAGAGCCGTACCACACTTCTTGCAGAAAGCAAAATCGTTGAGTGAGTGGCAGGTGGGACACACCATACCGCCTTTAGGACTACCACACTCAGGACAATAGGCTTCGATGCCTGACAAGTGGGCGCCACAGAATGAGCACACATCTTTTCGTATATAGTGGTGACATACTTCACAGAAATCTGCATCAGCATCAAGCTCTGCGCCACAATGGGGGCACGTTGTCTTACTGATGGGCTGTCCA
>Ga0265301_10002035_pt1 | contig 24512 bp, 20 predicted proteins | sample AusTroGonzalo_MG_2_FD_193488 | JGI IMG/M metagenome (GOLD analysis project Ga0265301, IMG submission 193488) | Bovine rumen microbial communities from tropical cattle in Woodstock, Queensland, Australia - Gonzalo_04 | ecosystem: Host-associated > Mammals > Digestive system > Stomach > Rumen ... | reverse complement strand
AGAGAATATTACAACGAGGCAGGCAAGTTTCACTCTTATGTAAGCCCTGAGTTTGTAAGATACGAAGCTTTCTACGAACTAACAGTCACCGAAGACATGTTCTCGGATAAGGCTGCGGAGTAATGCCTTTAAAACAAAAGAATATGAAAACCAAGTATTTATCATCAATCGCCATCTTGCTCATCGCCTTGATATTCGTTTCGTGCGAGAAAAGGCCTTTGATGCAATACGTCTCTGGTGACGACAAAGACAAAATCGACCTGAAAGGTTCGCTGATGAAACCCGACATGAAATATGAAAACATCTACGCCGAGTTGGTGGAAAAAGTTGTTTATGTCTATTTCAACGAAACGGTGGAAAACTGCGCCATGACCCTCACCGCGAAAAACGGCGATGTGTTGTATGCCCGACGCGTGAGCAAGCAACAGCCTGCCACATTGCGCATCTTTATGGGCAACGAGCCAACTGGCGACTACAAACTCTACATCACGAATGGTGTGGACGAGGCCTCAGGCTGGTTCCATCTTGATAACTCTTCGGAAATCAATTATAGTATCAACAATAAAACCTATCAATAATGAAAAAGATGATCATCATTTGCATGGCGCTCTTGGCAATGAGCGCTTGTAAAAAGGAAAACAATTATGTAATGCTTTCGAATGAAGAAGCAGCGGCCATTCCTTACCAGGTGGGACAATTGGTAAAGTTCCTCACACAAGACAATGATACGGTTGCCTTTCAAGTGACTTGGGACGAGACCTCTCTTGCAGACTATCACAACGACCACAATTACTTAAGCGAACCCTTGGATTTTAGTTCGCCGATCTCCTATTGCAATGCCCGCACTGTGCAATTGACAAGTGAAACTTATCCTTTCTTTATGGAATTCACCATATACCCAGAGAAAGTGCTGTCTTTCAACTGGCACAATGAACTCGTCATTTGCAACGAGTTACTCCCTATGGACGAAACCTTTTCAATCAATGGCCATAATTATGATGCGCAACATGATAGACTCTATAACCAATACACCGGAGAAATGCTCTATGATTGGTACTACAACGAAGAGTATGGCCTGCTGTACTTCGAGAAAGGCGATTTCTCACTGACCAGAATACCATAAAACGCCAAAACTATATGGGCTCTATGAAAAAGATTGTTTTATCGCTCGGATTGCTGCTTATCGTATTCAGCCTCAGCGCCCAAGAAAAAGGCCAATTCGTGCTTCAAGCTGAAGCTAATGCCGGCATTATGTTCTGCTATCCTTTTCAAGGTACTTTTAATTCCATTGACCTTGAAGGAGCCGTTGGACCTGTTTTCCGTTATCAATTGACTGACCGTTTGGGTGTCGGCATCGGTGCCAATTATTGTGTACACCGTTTTCTCCAATATTTGCCCGTCTTTGCGGATGCAAAATATAGTTTTGGCTCTGGTAAGTCAAAACCATACGCTGAGCTTCGTGCCGGATATGCCTTTAGCCTGAAAAGACAAGACACGTGGGCAGAAGGAGGTTATTCTCTCTATTATTCAATGGAAGGATTTTACTCACAACTTATTCTCGGCTATTCCATCGGCCATTCCGACTTCGGCATTGGCGGCCAGCTTGTCAACCTTAAAGACGAAGGGATTGAATTTGGTGACGACACGACTGGTTATGGTTATCATCCATTTGTCAAAAACCGCCTGAAGCCTGGCGTGTTTTTGCATTATGCATATAGTTTTTATTTCGGTAAGTAAATCATTTAAATCCAAATAGTTATGAAAACCAAATTAATTATTCTCGGAATGCTCATCGCCTTTGCAGTGCCCGCCTTCGCACAACTTGACACGGTGCGAAGCAACAAGAACGAGTTCAGCATCGGCTATGGATTAGGGCCTTCCAGCAGTTTCCGATACCATCCAGGCTGCATGGTTTATCCTGAAACGGACAACATTGGTGCCTTTTATGTCACTTATACGCGCCGTCTCAGCAAAGTTATTGGCATCGGTTTGACTTTCTGCTACGATCCCATACACCTCGACTACTACGGCACGGTGAACGGCAACAAAACCCTCATCTGCAAAGTGCGCGAAAACAGTTTCTCGCTCATTCCGCACCTGAAAATCAACTGGTTGAATACCAAATATGTGAACCTCTACAGCAAAGTTGGCATTTTGGGATTGCATCGAACCACTTACAAACAAGAGGAATATTATCCAGATATTTACGAAGTCAATGCGCCTTCAAAGGAGGAATTATTTGATTTGTATGCTTTTCAGGTGACCCCAATCGGCGTTGAGATTGGCACCAAGCGTTGTGCAGGTTTCATCCAATGCGGCATCGGCATGGAAGGCATTATCAGCATCGGATTTCGTTACGGACTAAAAGATAAGGAGTAAGCACCATGAAAAGATATTTGATATTCAGCATCGTCCTTGTGGCATTGGTTTCCTGCGTGAAAGAGCCCACCATTTACCTTCGTCTTCCTGAAGAAGATGCCGCCGCCATCCCTTATCAGAAGGGACAAACACTCAATTTCGTGAATCAGGATGGCGACACGCTGCTCTACGTCGTGACCTACGACGAGACCCAACCTTTCTCCGAGGACAGTTGGGGTTTCTATTACTATGACGACTCGAAAACGTCCATCATCCGTCAGCCTTGGTGCTATGCGAGGACGGTGCAGTTGCGCTATTATTCCGACAGTGCTGACGATCGCATGTTGTTCACCGTGATTCCCGATAGATACCTTTATTTCCAGGACTACGGAATGAGTATACCTAATTATGACCTCAAAGGGGCAACAGAGACCGTAGAGGTGAATGGTATTACCTACGAGAATGTTCATGTCAGCCAATACTACGACATGCAAAATGGCGAAGTGTATCACCTTTGGTACTACAGTGAGGAAGTCGGGCTGATTGCCGTGAAAAACAAGGAGCACTCACTGACGCTTGTGCCATAAGAAAAGTTAGGCAATAATAAAGGTCGCCCTGTTTTGAGGCGACCTTTATTTTTAATGGTGTTTCTTCCATACTTACCAGGCGAAGAGCGGATAGTCCTTCATCATCTTGTTGACTTCGGCGCGGACGGCGGCAATCTTGGCCTCCGAAGCGGTCTTGGTCTCAGGATTGATGTCAGCGATGACGTCGTCAATCATGTCGACGATGAGCGGCATCTTGTCTTCCTTCAGGCCACGGGTGGTGATAGCAGGCGTACCGACACGCAGACCTGAAGTCAGGAAGGGCGAGCGGCTGTCGAAGGGCACCATGTTCTTGTTGACGGTGATGTCAGCCAGCACGAGGGTGTTCTCCACCATCTTACCGGTGATCTCCGGGAACTTGCCGCGAAGGTCGATCAGCATCGAGTGGTTATCGGTGCCGCCGCTGATGACTTGATAACCTTTGTTGACAAAGGCATCGGCCATCACGCTGGCGTTCTTCTTCACCTGCTTGATGTACTCCATGTACTCGTCGCTGAGGGCTTCGCCGAAAGCAACGGCCTTGGAGGCGATAACATGCTCCAGCGGACCGCCTTGGATGCCCGGGAACACGGCGCTGTTGATGAGGGCTGACATCATCTTCGTCTCACCCTTCGGGGTCTTGCGGCCACGCGGGTCTTCGAAGTCGTGACGAATCAGAATCATGCCGCCACGGGGACCACGAAGGGTCTTGTGAGTGGTGGTGGTGATGATGTGGCAGTACTCCAGCGGGTCGTTCAGCAAGCCCTTGGCGATGAGGCCAGCGGGGTGGCTCACGTCGGCCATGAGGACGGCACCCACCTTGTCGGCGATTTCACGCATGCGCTTGTAGTCCCAGTCGCGGCTGTAGGCCGAAGCACCGGCAACGATAAGGCGAGGCTTGCACTCGAGGGCAATCTTCTCCATCTCGTCGTAGTCGACGCGACCAGTCTCTTTGGCTACGTGGTAGGCAACGGGCTTGTAGAGCATACCCGAAGCGTTCACCGGGCTGCCGTGCGAGAGGTGACCACCGTGCGAGAGGTCGAGACCCATGAAAGTGTCGCCGGGTTCAAGCAAGGCTTGCATCACAGCCATGTTGGCCTGTGCGCCCGAGTGAGGCTGCACGTTGGCGAAGGTGGCGTTGAACAGGGCGCAAGCGCGGTCGATGGCGATTTGCTCGCTCTGGTCGACGATTTGGCAGCCGCCATAGTAACGCTTGCCGGGATAACCCTCAGCGTATTTGTTGGTCATCACCGAACCCATAGCCTCAAGCACTTGCTCGCTGACAAAGTTCTCGGAAGCAATAAGCTCAATACCATGCATCTGACGCTCTTTCTCTTGGCGAATCAGATCAAAGATTTTTTCGTCTCTTTTCATGTGTTGATTGTTGATTTGTTATTTGAAATGTTGTGCTAATATCCATTTTCGCTGCAAATTTGCGAAAAATATTTGAGTCCTCAACAAAAAATCTGAAAATAAGTGAAAACCTTCTTGTCTAAAGTCATAAATGCATAGGTGCATAACTTCAGACCCTGCAAAAACGACACCAAGCCGCCTTGCACCCGTTTACCGTCCGGCTGCCAGTCAGGCGGTAAACGACCGCCCGCCGTTTACCGCCTCGCTGAAGCGAGGCTACTGACATAAAATCGTTCAGCAACATCCCTTCGTATGGAAAGAATCCCTATCTTTGCGGCAACAAAGCATGTGAGCCATGAAGAAACGTTATACCTTCGCCTCTGGCGAGTCTTTTGAAGCCGATTTGGAAGATTTGCAAAAGCTTTTGGAGCAGAACCAACTTTATCTCGACAATTATGCTGATGTCTACAGTTCCCTTGAAGACGACGACTATGTGGCGCGAGGTAATGGCTTCTGCGACCGAAAATACAGCGACGACTTCATAGAAGGCCAAATGGAGAAATACGAGCAACGAGTTCACGAAATTGAAAGGTGGATTGCAGAATGGGGAGAATAAAATCCTTGCCAATAATTCATGATTATAGGCTCACAACGATAGACAGCCCCATAGACAACCCATAGATTATCTTATTATTAGAAGTTTGGAAATCAACCTATTGTAAAAAACACTTCCTCCGAAATGATAGACAAAGCCTCTTGGGGGCTTGACAAAGCGTTTTTTGCCTTGAGAATTGTTATACTTTTGCATTGCTAACCTGAAAGGAATGTGAAATACGATAAACTGAACAATAAACAAAGGTATAAACAATTCAAAAAAAAGAGAAAATGAAAAAGTTATTCTTAATCCAAATTCTGATGGTCTTCATTATGGAAGGCTTTGCACAAGAGACTCATTTTGATTTCTCTATCACTAGTGCTACAGGCTACGACTTGTATTATCATATCGTGGATGCAGCGAGCCAAATAGTTGAGGTCACGTATCCTTGTCAACATGATGACAATTACTGGTGGGGCTACATCAAACCGGAAGGAAAACTCGTGCTTCCAGACACCGTTACCTACAATGGGACTTCCTATACCCTTGTTGCCATTGACGACCATGCTTTCTATGGCTGTTCGGATCTACGGGGCGAGCTTGAGTTGCCTCAAACCATTACAGCCATCGGAGCTAGTGCCTTCAAAGGTTGCGCCAATCTTAACGGCAAGCTTGAGTTGCCTCAAACCATTGCAACCATCGGAGCCAGTGCCTTCAAAGGTTGCGCCAATCTCAATGGCAAACTCGTATTACCTATCTCGATGACAAGAATTGAAGACGAGGCTTTCTCGGGATGTTCGTCGTTTACTGGCAGAATTGAAATTCCTGACTCTGTTCAATATATTGGCAGACAGGCTTTTCTCGACTGTTCGGGGTTCAGAGGGATGATGATGCTTCCAGCTTCATTGACCTTCATAGGCGAACAAGCTTTCAAAGGTTGCACAAGTATCAATTCGATGAGTGTTAAGTCTACAACCGTACCCACAACAGCTGCCAATGCCTTTGACAACATTCCCTCTTGGATTTCGGTAAACGTACCATATAATATGCTGGAAGCCTACAAAAACGCCTCAGGGTGGTCGCGATTTGCCAGCCAAACCGTAGAGAAATCCATTTGGACAGGTAACGCTGAAGCTTGGACACAGGGTAGCGGCACCGCCAATGACCCTTATCTTATCGAATCCGCTGAAAATTTGGCTTGGTTGGCCAAGTCGGTTAACGAGAAACAGGATGTGGATACTGTTTCAGGAGTCAGTCCGGGAGGTGCTCAGTGGATAGCTTATATCTATAATGATGTTTATGCCTATCAGAACGAATATTTCCGTTTGGTCATAGACATTGACTTGCAAAAAGGACAAGGATTGTATTGGGAACCCATAGGTTCCGTACATGATTTGTCAACTCCTGATTTCTATGGCAATAATCGCTATTTCACTTATTTCTCCGCCCATTTCGAAGGTAATGGCCATGAAATTTCAAATTATATCATATACGATGATTACTGGCCTAAAGAAGAGGTTAATGGCGCTTATCGTGGTTTATTTGGTATCATTTCAGATGGTAGTATTTATAATCTCACCATCAGTGATTTGAAAATCAACTCGCAAAAAACTTCAAGAATCATTGGAGGAGTGACAGGTAGAGCCATCAACTCGACCCTATCCAATTGCCACACTTCCGGTTTAATTAAAAGCGGAGGTGACTATCCTGTCAATACCGTTGGAGGTATTGTAGGCTTTGCTGAAAACTGCCTGATTGATAATTGCTCAGTGAGTACAACCATAGATGCATGTAGCAGAACGTACAATCAAGCAGGAGCTGTTGGTGGAATTGTCGGCACAATGATTAACGACCCTCAATTTGAAGGGAAAAGCAAAATCACCCATTGCAAATTCAATGGCTCCATGGTGAATTTGATGTATTGTGCGGGTGGCATTGTTGGATTATGCGATGGAGCTAGTGCGAACGCTGGCATAGTTACAATCGAGAATTGCTACAGTAAGGGAGCTATGGTTAGGTATGCCAATGATCAAGGGAATGTAGTTCTAACCACCCGTTTAGGCGGTATTGTTGGAAAAGTGGCTGATATTGATACCCTATTCATATTGAATTGTTACAGCAACGACACTATCACGGGCAATAGCTCCACCGCCTCCAACGTCTATTCGTATGCTGGAGGGATCATTGCTAACGCCGATGCTGTCGCTACTCTTTACATCAAAAACTGTTACCATGTCGGTCCCATTTCCTCAAAAAACAAAGGCGGCATCCTCGCCCAAAACACCAACATGACCCTTGTGAGAAACTGCTATTTCGAGGCAGGTTGCGTTCCCGACGATGGCTTTGGTGTGCCTTTGAGCAACGACTACATGAAAACCGAAGCTTTTGTCAACCAACTCAACAACGGTAGTACGGTTTTCAGAATGGATACAGAACCTTTTGAAAACGACGGCTATCCCATCTTTGGCACGGACGGTCTTATCTTTGTGGGTGCCGAATGGTATTACGAAATTCAAGGCGACGACGGAACCATCACCTATCAGCATCTTCAATGCGTGGGCGACACCACCATTAATGAAGAGAGACCCAAGATTATCATACGTAGCAACACGCATTACGACCGCGAGAATCAAACCGAAGTGACGCACGAATACGTCTACGAGAAAAACGGCGTCGTCTATTGGTGGAACAAGACTTTAGGCAGGTTCACGGTGCTTTACGATTTCAGCGCAGAAGTAGGCGACGAATGGACCATTGAGGTAGGCGACGAAACCATTACCACCAAAGTATTTGCAAGTGAGTTGCAACACATCAACGGAATTCCATATAAAAAACTTACCGTCGCCGATTCAAATGACGTGTTTAGCGGCACCTTGCTGAGCAGCATTGGCCACCAAACCAGTTTCTTCCCCGAAAGGCTGATGACTCAGGACAAAAACTATCGTGTGGATGGCCTCCGTTGCTACTGGATGGACGATGTGCTAATTTACAAACTGGGCGACGAAGACTGCGATGCCATTTATGCTGAATTGCACCAAGGCATTGATGAAAAGACTGATGAAACGGCGTTTGCGGTCTATCCCAATCCCGCCAGCAGCGTTTTGTTTGTAGAGACGCGGCGCGCCACGTCTCTACCAGACCAGACCTACCGCATTACCAACCTGACGGGGCAAACCGTCCTTTCAGGCTGCATCAACACCGAAACCCAACAAATCGATATTAAAGAATTGCCCAGTGGCATGTATTTCATCACCGTGGGCGGACAAACTGTGAAATTTGTTGTGAAATGAGAATACGACAAACAATATTCATCGCATTCCTTATTCTGACAGGTTTCACAGCCTGCAAGCGGGATACGCGCAGCCTGCAAGAGGCCAAGATGCTTTTCCAGCAAGGCGTGGAGCAGCGTGCTGACAAGCAGTCGGAGGCTGCTGCCGAAAGCTTCAGCCAAGCCCTGCTGGCTATCGGACACTGTAATCAAGAGAAGCCAGATGTGCAGCGACTGAAAGGCCAGATTGAAGATAACCTCGGCTTCTGCTATTGGAAGCACGAGCTGTTTGAAGAGGCTCTACCACTTCATGAGGACGCTACCGGATTGTTCCGCTCGCTCGACGCCGACACTTTGCTGATGTCCTCCTTGCGCAATTGCGGAAGGGCTTCCACCTCATTAGGCGATATCGAAGGAGCCCTATCCGCCTACGAAGAAGCCTTAACCCTCGCCAGAACTTTGAACGACCAAACGATGGAGAACGATATCCTCTTGGAAATGAGCCGCGATGTGCTTTTGCCACAAGGGAACTATAGGCAAGCGATTGAGTTGGTCAAGCGAGCCCGCGCCAATGGTGCTACAGACGACAGCCCACTCACTTTGGGCGTCGCCTACTATTATTTGGCGCAGGACAGCCTCGCCATCGTCTACCTTACCGAAGCCACCCAAAACGAGATGGCAGGCGTCCGAATGTCGGCCTACCAAGCCCTTTGCTACCTCTATCAGATGCGAGGCGACTATGCGAAAGCCCTTGAGTGTCACGAACTGTTCAACGACAACATGATGCAGGCCGACAAGGTACATCGCAGCGAACAGGTGCAACGCATCAAGGCGGAATACGACTTGCAACTGCAAAAGAACAACCTGCAAGCCGAGCAGAAGCTGAAAAGCCTCTATCTCTATCTCATTCTCGGTGCGTTGATGGTAATCTTGGCAATTACGCTGCTGCTCTTGCGTCAGAAGACGCTGAGCGAACGACTGAAAGCCGAAGAGATGAAGAACCAAATGGAACTGGCTTTGAAGAAAAACAAGGTCTATGTCACCGCCCTCGCCCTCACCGAGCAAATCACGGCAAGCACTTTGGACTTCGACCTAAAGGAAGGTGAATGGGACGACTTTGTGGAACTGATTGATAAAGTCTACGGCAACTTCACCCAACGCCTTACTGCCCAGTACCCCGCTTTGACGAAAAGCGACCTGCAAATCTGCTGCCTCACCAAGCAGGGCTTCAGCAACCAAGTCATCTCGATACTGATGAATCTGCAGACTAACAGCTATGCCCGTCGCAAGTCGCGCATCAAGCAGGAGAAGATGAACGGATTGGAAGACGAAAGAAGCTTTGAAGAGATTATTAACGGAGTGTAAAATTGTTTATTTTTGCAGCCGTTAATTATAATCTCATTTGACAATGAAAACTTCTCGTTTTATGGTATGGGGATTGGCCCTTATCCTCGGGCTGCTCTCATCGTGTTCGAAACCTAAGCCTTCGCAACCTGAATCACTCAACCGCATCGACTATTCCGACACTACCTACTGGTACAGCTGCGGCAACATGGGCCATGCGGCTGACGTGTTTTATGTGTATCCTACGGTTTCCACAGTTTCTTTTGTCGACAACGACTCGTCATGGTTTGCCGACATCAGTCTACCCGAGGTGAGGGAAGAGGCTCATGACAACCAGCGGTTCAACAAGATGCTGTACGGCGAATACAACTTCTATGCACCTTATTATCGCCAGATGATCTTTGAGGCCTACATGCAGCCCACTCCCATGTTGGACTCGTTGGCCCAGATTGCAGCTAAGGACATCAACGACGCCTTCCAATATTACATGGAACATTATAATCAAGGGCGTCCCTTCTTCCTGATGGGTCACAGTCAAGGCTCGCAGGTGCTGATTGAGCTGCTGAAAAGCGGGATGACAGCCGAGCAACGCAGACTCATGGTGGCAGCCTATTGCATCGGCTATCACGTCACCGCAGAGGAGCTGGCTGCTTATCCTGAAGCACTGAAACCCGCTACGGACAGCATCATGTCCGGCTTGGTGGTCTTCAACTCAGTAACCTATCCTTCGGCTATAGGGATAGTCTCGCAGGGTGATGTGGCCGGCATCAATCCCACCACCTGGACGATGACGACGGATACCATTCCTGCCGAATACCATCTGGGAATGGCGAAATACAACGAAGCCCGCGACAGCATCCTGATTCTCCCCTGCCCCACCCGCACCTACCTTTACAACCACACGACGGTCTGTCCCGACCTCGACCCCGAGATGGTGTTCATCCCTGCCTACGAGCAGTTGTTCCCGAAAGGCAACCTCCACTTTGCCGACTCATGGCTCTATGGTGGGAATGTGTTGGAAAATATGAGATGTCGTTTGAACCATTACAATTTTTGACTATTTTTGCGCCCTCAAAACTATAGATGATGAAGAACTTTGTTGAAGAACTCCGCTGGCGCGGAATGCTGGCTCAAATCATGCCAGGCACGGAAGAACTCCTCCAGAAAGAAATGGTAACGGCCTACTTGGGCACCGACCCCACCGCCGACTCCCTACATATCGGTCACCTTTGCGGCATCATGATGCTGCGCCATCTGCAGCACTGCGGCCACAAGCCCATCATCTTGGTGGGTGGCGCCACAGGCATGATTGGCGACCCCTCGGGCAAGAGCCAGGAGCGTAACCTGCTGAACGAAGAGACCCTGCGCCACAACCAAGAGTGCATCAAGGCACAAGTGGCCAAGTTCCTCGACTTCGACTCAAAGGAACCCAACGCTGCCGAGATGGTGAACAACTACGACTGGATGAAGGACTTCACCTTCCTCGACTTCGCCCGCGAAGTGGGTAAGCACATCACCGTGAACTACATGATGGCCAAGGACAGCGTGCAGCAACGCCTCAACGGCACCGCCCGCGACGGCCTGAGCTTCACCGAGTTCACCTACCAGCTGCTGCAAGGCTACGACTTCCTATGGCTCTATCAGCATAAGAACTGCAAACTGCAGTTGGGCGGCAACGACCAGTGGGGCAACATCACCACCGGCACGGAACTGATCCGCAGAACGCTGGGCTTTGAAAACGAGGCCTTTGCCCTCACCTGCCCCCTCATCACCAAGGCCGACGGCAAGAAGTTTGGCAAGACCGAGAGCGGCAACATCTGGCTCGACCCGAAGCGCACCACGCCCTACAAATTCTACCAGTTCTGGCTCAACGTCAGCGACGAGGATGCCGAGAAATACATCAAGATCTTCACCTCTCTGGATAAAGAAACCATCGATGCCCTCGTTGAGGAGCACAAAAAAGACCCAGGAATGCGCGTGTTGCAAAAGCGTTTGGCGCAAGAGGTCACGGTTTTGGTCCACTCACAGGAAGCCTTGGATGCCGCCATTGAAGCTTCCAACATCCTCTTTGGCAAGTCCACCAAAGAAGGCTTGGAGAAACTCGACGAGCAGACCTTCTTGGACATCTTCGACGGTGTGCCGCAGGAACACGTCAGCCGCACCGACCTTGAAGCCGGCATCCCGATTGTGGACTTCATGGCAGTCAACACGCAAATCTTCCCCTCCAAGGGCGAGGCCCGCAAGATGACCCAAGCCAACGGCGTGAGCGTCAACAAAGAGAAAGTCACTTTGGACAAAGTGATGACCCCTGCTGACTTGATTGACGGCAAGTACATCCTCGTTCAAAAAGGCAAGAAAAACTACTATTTAGTGGTGGTGGAGTAACGCCTCCTCAGCCTGTTTTATCGTTCCACGTTCGCCGTTGATAAATGCAATGACGAATGCATCCTTGTAGCCCAAGGCGCGTATTTCATTCTGTCGTTTCAAAGCGTCGGCTTTGGTGTTGAAACGCCCTGAGACATAGCGATAGGCTCCGCTGTATTCATACACATCCACTTCCTTCACACCCTTGAAGGCTTTGTCGGTAGAGGCCACCTTTTTGTCGCGGCTGGCAAACTGTACGGTGAAGTAGGTGTTGTCGTTGTTGACAGCAGGGGCGTCCGCCACAGGTTGGCCCGTGTGGTTCTCTGCCTCAAACTCGCGTTTGTATTCGGCAAAGGCACGATACAGGGCCAAAGCCATCTGTTTCTGTCCGTTCTCGCTGTTGAGGAACTGCTCTTCCTTGGTGTTGTTGATGAATCCCAACTCCACCAGGATGCTCGGCATAGCCGTCTTCCAAAGCACAAGGAATCCGGCCTGCTGCACCCCCCTGTCGTTGCGGCCCACCTTGGCGGTAAACTCTTGCTGCACTTTACCCGCCAAGCTGAGACTCTGCGTCTGATAGATGCTCTGCGAGAGCGAAAAAAGGATATAGGCCTCGGTGCTGTTGGGGTCGAAGTTGTCGTAAGCATCGGTGTTGTCTTCCAGAAGAATGGCGGCGTTTTCCTTTTTGGCCACTGCGAGGTTCTTCTCGTTTTTCGACTCACCCATCACGAAAGTTTCGGCACCGGAGGCCGAGTTGGGCTTCTCGGTGGAGTTGCAGTGGATGGAGATGAACACGTCAGCATCGTTGCGGTTGGCAATGGCGGCTCGCTCGCTCAGCTCCACAAACTTATCCGTGCTGCGTGTATAGATGACCTTCACATCGGGCAGATTCTCTGTGATATACTTGCCGAGCTTCAGGGCAACGGCCAGATTCAGAGCCTTCTCGGTGGTCAGTTTGCCTAAGGCTCCTGTATCCTTTCCCCCGTGGCCAGCATCGATGACAACGGTCTGTATTTTCTCGCCTTTTTGGGCCAAAACCCACTGAGGCAACAGAAAAAACACGAGCAAAACACCAAATCCGAAAATCTTTCGTTGTATCATATCAAGGGCATTTATTTATCTTTGCAGCGAATTTCAGACGCACAAAAGTAATTGTTTTCACTTTGACCAAACGCGCATCGCATAGAAAATATTATTTCGCAGCGGCATTTTGCCTGCTGGCATGGATGCTCGTAGGGTTGTCGGGGTGCAAACAAACCGCTCATATTGAAGCAAATAAGCACAACATTGAGCCGACGGTGGCCGACAGCACAGCTTTGGTGCGCGAACGCATCGTCGACACGATTCAGTTGGTTTTCGACTCGATTGCCGAGCCCCACGACTCGCTTTCGATGGCGCTGGATTCGGCTTTTCGAATGCAGGATTCCGCTTGGATGGCGCAAGATTCCCTTTTGACCACCGCAGGTGTCGTTGATAGCCTTAACGCGATAGCATCCGACACGCTGGCTTCAGACACAAGCGCAACCTCTCAAACGACCCGTCGCCGCATCACGCCGCGTCGCTCCGACTCAGCCATCGAGACGCAGGTCATCTGCTCGGCCTCCGACTCGTCGTATCGCGACATGAACAAAAAGAAAATCTACTATTTCGGCAATGCCGAAGCCAAATATGACGACATCGTGTTGAAAGCCGATTATCTCGAGTTCGACTTGGAGACCAGCACCTGCGTGGCACGAGGCAGCCTCGACAGTCTCGGCAAACTCTATGGAAGGCCTGTCTTCACCCAGGGCGAGTCGACCTTCGAGGCCATCGAGATGTCGTACAACTTCAAGACGAAGAAGGGCATCATCACCAAGGTGTGGACCGAGGAAAGTGGCGGCTACCTGCACGGACAGCGGGTGAAGCGGATGGACGACAACAGCATCCACATCAAGTCGGGAGGCTACACCACCTGCGACCTGAAGGACCATCCGCACTACCTCTTCAGGTTCACCAAAGCCAAAGTCATCCCCGACGATAAAATCGTCACCGGCCCCATCTACTTGACCATCGCCGACGTACCCCTGCCCCTCGCTTTGCCCTTCGCCATGATTCCCAACACGAAAGGCAAAAAGTCGGGACTCATCATCCCCACCTACGGTGAGTCGGCCAACCGAGGCTTCTATCTTGAAAACGGCGGCTACTACTGGGGCATCAGCGACTGCTACGACCTGCAGGTGCTGGGCGACATCTACACCCGAGGCTCGTGGGGCATCAAGCCGACCTTCCGCTACAACAAACGCTACATGTTCAACGGCTCGCTGGCTTTGAGCTTCGCCATCAACAAAATCGGTACGAAGGGCGCCGCCGACTATCAGGAGAGCAACGACTTCAGGATTAAGTGGATACACAAGCAAGACACCAAGTCGCATCCACGCAACAACTTCTCGGCAGACGTCAACATCGTCAGCTCCAACTACAACAAATACAATGCCCAAACCGTCACCGACCAGCTGAGCAACACCTTCAAGTCGAGTATCGCCTACCAGACCAACTTTGCCGGCAAGGTCTATCTCACCCTCAACGCCAGCCACAGCCAAAACACGCTGACGCGCCAAGTTACCGCCTCATTGCCTGAGATGACCGTCACCGTCAACCGCTTCTATCCCCTGAAGAAAGTCGGAAAGGTGGGCAAAAAACGCTGGTATCAGGAGCTGAACGCCAGCTATACCGTGAACGGCAAGATCTATTTCAACGATGTTGACACGGTGCTCTTCAAAGGGTTTACCGACAACTTCGGTGAATGGGCCAAAAACGTGATGCGCAACCACGCGCAGACGGGAGTGAAACATGCCATTCCCATCAACCTGCCCATCAAGCTCTTCAAGCACTTCACCTGGACCAACTCGGCCAGCTTCAACGACTATATGTACTTCACCCGAATGGAGAAGCATTGGGTATACGACACAGACTCGACAGGGCACGTGCAGACTGACACCATACATGGCTTCCGCAATTTGGTGGACTTCAACCTGTCGAGCAACCTCACCACCAAGATATATGGTATGGTGCGCTTCGCCAAAGGTCCCGTCCGTGCCGTCCGCCATGTGGTGACCCCCACCGTGGGCTTCACCTACAAGCCCAACTTCAGCGACCCCAGATGGGGGGTCTACGACAGCTACGTCGACGGCAACGGGAACGTGCAGACTTACAACATGTTTGCCTCCGGACTGTTTGGCTCGCCTTCGCAATCGCAATCCGGACTGCTCACCTACAACATCGGCAACACCTTGGATATCAAGGTCCCATCACGAAGCGACACCATCACTGGACTGAAAAACGTCACCTTGCTTGAATCGTTCAGCATTTCGGGCAACTACGACATCACCAAGGACTCGTTGCGCTTCTCCACCCTCGCCCTCAGCGGACGCACCACCCTGTTCAAGAAACTGAAGATCAGCTACGCCAGCGTCTGGGACCCCTATGCCGCCGACTCGCTTGGACGCCGCATCAACAAATTCGAGCTTATCGAAAACCGCCGCCTCTTCCATAAGAACAACTCGTCGTGGAACCTGAGCCTGAGCTATTCATTCAGCCAGAATGACTTGGACAAACTGAAAGGCAAAGGCAAAGCGAAAGCCCCCGACGCGTTGGGCGACGACCTCATCCAGCGCGCCCAACAGTCGGCCAACATCACTGACGACGAGCTGATGGAAATCATGGGCAACCCCAACGCCTACGTCGACTGGACCACCCCCTGGTCGCTCACCCTGAGCTACAACTTCACCTACACCACCAACTACACCTATGCCCTAGCAGTAGGCATCCCCACCCACCGTGTGGTGCAGACCCTGAACCTGAACGGCGACATCAGCCTCACGCCCAAATGGAAGTTCACCTTCTCCACCGGATGGGACTTCACCAACCACGGGCTTTCTTACACCAACGTCAGCGTCTATCGCGACCTCCACTGTTGGGAGATGCGCTTCAACTGGATCCCCATCGGCAGTTACAAGAGCTGGAACTTCACCATCAACGTAAAGGCAGCCGCGCTGAAAGACCTGAAGCTCACCAAGAAGAAGGACTACAGGGATAATTAGGACAAAGCTATTTACTTTTGGAATTTCTTTTTATCTTTGCCGACTTTAATCACCTATTTAAATATTAATACCAATGAAAAAACTCTTTACCCTTGTTCTCATGCTGGCCTTCGCTTTTGGCCTGAAGGCACAATGCCCGCTCACCCAAGCTGTTGACTTTACAGCTACCGACTGTCACGGCACCGAAGTCCACCTGTTCGACATCCTCGACGGTGGCCAAGCTGTGCTTGTCGACTTCTTCTTCACCACCTGCGGTCCCTGCCAGCAGGCCACTCCTAAAGTAGTGGAATCCTACTATGCCATGGGCTGCAATATGCACGATGTGTACTACATCGAAATCTCAGACCGCGACAGCGATGCAGCCTGCCAAAACTGGGCCAACACCTACGGTGTGGAATATCCTACCATCAGCGGCGCTGCCGGCGGTGGCAGCATCTGCAACACCTATCAAATCGGTGCTTTCCCAACGGTCATCCTCATCATGCCCAATCGCCAAATCGTCATCCAAGACCTATGGCCTATCAACAACGCCCAGACCGTCATTACCGCTTTGGAGGGACAAGGCCTGCAGCAGCACGATTGCAACGCCGTGACCTACGACCCGCAAGTTGCCATTAATATCGACCAAGTTTTGGAGACTGAGGTCACAGTTACCTTCACGCCTAATGCCGATTGCGCCTCCTACAACTACCTGTTGGCTACCGAGAGTGAAGTCCAGCAATGGCTCACCATGTTGGGAATGGAACTTCCCGAGTATCTCCACACCTACGGTTTCCCCGCTGAAGAATCCATTTCGCATACCTTCACCGAATTGACACCCGATACAGAATACATGGTTTATGCCGTGCCCGCCGACCCCGACGGTAACCTTGGCGAAGTCGTCCAAGAAACTGTCACCACCACCAATGGCGGCGGTGGCACCGACATCATGCCTGACTTCACCGCAACGGATATCGAAGGCAACGAAATCAACCTCTACAGCATCCTCGACGCAGGTCAAGCCGTGTTCATCAACTTCTTCCTGTATGGCGATGAATACAGCGAGGCTCCCATGAACGACGTCCTTGAATCCTACCGCCTCTACGGCTGCAACCAGCACGACGTGTTCTTCATGGAAATCACCCCCAACGGAACGGATGCCAACTGCCAAGCCTGGGTTGAACGCTTTGGCGTGCAATATCCCACCATCAGCCGCGCCGGTGGCGGCAACGACATTGCCCAAGCCATCCCCGTAGGCTACTACCCCACCCTCATGCTCATCCGTCCCGACCATACTTTCGCCGTGCGCGACATCTATCCGCCAACCCTTGAATACATCCTCGACGCCATGAACGGTGAGGGCTACGAGCAGTTTGAGTGCGAAGACGGCATTGCAGAAACCGAAGGCCAGAGCCTCAGCCTCTATCCCAATCCCGCCAACGACTTCGTGACCCTGAAAGGTGAGAGCCTCGGCAAGGTGTATGTCTACAACACCCTCGGACAGAAAGTGGACGAACTGGAAGCTCAGGGCAGCGAAATCCGTATCAACACAGCAGCCTATGAGAATGGCATTTATGTCGTGAAGGCTGATGAGCAGATGCTGAAATTCGTGGTAAAACATTAATTTTCACCCAAAAGGACGTTGTATTCAATAATTTTGTACTTTTGCAGCCCGATTTTTAGGCGCTATGGAAAAGAAAAATGAATTCATGATTCCTGTGAGCGGTCTTGCCTTGGGCAGCCATTCCTATCAGTACGAGATCGGTGACGATTTCTTTGCTGACAAGGAATACTCTGAGGTACAGCAAGGTAAGGTGACCGTCAGCCTTGATGTCGACAGACAGGAGACCATGCTTACGCTCCGCTTCGACCTTAAGGGGACGGTGCGTGTGGCCTGCGACCGCTGCGGCGATGAGTTCGACTTGCCCATTGAGGACCAGCGCGAGTTCTTCGTGAAGCTGGGTACCGAAAACGCCGAAGAATCGGACGATGTGGCTGTGGTGCCTGCCGAGACACATGATTTCGACCTCAGTACCTTGGTCTACGAATACATCATCCTCGCCGTTCCTATGCACCGTGTACACCCTGAAGGGCAATGCAACCCCGAAGTGATTGCGATGCTCAACAAGGAAAACGAACCACAAGAAAACGGTGAAGACGATATCGACCCCCGTTGGGCCGCTTTGAAAGACATAAAACAAAAGATTACAAATAACTGATTACGAACTTATAAAGTAAAAGTAAAATGGCACATCCTAAAAGAAGACAGTCTCATACCAGAGGCGCGAAGAGAAGAACACATTACAAGGCCCAGACTCCTAACGTGACCGTCGATCCCGTCACCGGCACCATGCACGTGATGCACCGTGCTTACTACGTGGACGGCGACCTGTACTACAGAGGTCAGCTCGTTATGGCCGCCAAGCAGTGATTGCTGGCGCATGAATTGCGGCCTGTACCCGTTTTCAGGAAAAAACGGAAAAAATGTGCCGCATATGAAAATAATGCTTATTTTTGCACCGTTTTCGATGCTTAAGCAGAGGGAATAAAGCAACATCGGATTTTTTTCATAATCTTTATATTGTTTTTCCCCACCTGTTTCCCCAACAGGTGGGGTTTTTTTTCTACCTTTGCCGCAGAATTCTGTAACAACAAAACACATAACACCATGAAGAAAGTATTCTCAATCCTCGCAGCATTAATGCTGACCCTGACGGTGGCGCGTGCCGACGAAGGCATGTGGCTGCCCTATTCGCTGAATGGCCAGAACCTGGCCGAGATGCAAGCCATGGGCTGCAAGCTCACGGCTGAACAGATTTTCAGCTTCAACCAACCCAGCCTGAAGGATGCCATTGTGCAATTCGGCGGAGGCTGCACAGGCGAAATCATCTCACCCGAAGGCCTGCTGCTCACCAACCACCACTGTGGCTTGAGCTATGTGCAAAAGCACTCGTCCATCGAGCACGACTACCTCACCGATGGCTTCTGGGCCAAAAGCAAGGGCGAGGAGTTGCCCAACGCCGGCCTCTCCGTCCTTTTCTTGAATAAGGTGGAAGACGTCACCGAAGCCGTGCTGCAAGGTGTTACCTACGAGACCTCGGAGGCCGACCGCGAGGAACTCATCGGCAAGAACTCGCGCCAGCTTGAGAAAGACCGCAAGGGCGAACGCAACGTGCGCATCGAGATTGTGCCCTTCTACAGCGGCAACCAGTACATCCTCTTCGAGTACGACGAATACAAGGACGTGCGCCTCGTGTGCTGCCCGCCTTGGGGCATCGGCAAGTTTGGTGCCGACACCGACAACTGGACCTGGCCCCGCCACAAGGGCGACTTCAACATCTTCCGCGTTTACACCGCCCCCGATGGCAGCCCTGCTGAATACAGCGCCGACAATATCCCGATGAAGAGCAAGTGGTATCTTCCTATTAATTTAGGTGGCGTGAAGCCCGGCGACTATGCCATGATTCTCGGCTATCCTGGTTCGACCGACCGTTATTCGACTTCCTACACCGTGAAGAACGTCATCGAAGAGGAAGGCCCCGCCATCATCGACTGCCGCACCACCAAGCTCGAGAACTACCGCAAGCACATGGATGCCGACCAGGAGGTCTTCATCATGTACGCCTCGAAGCAGGCCAGTGTGTCGAACTACTGGAAATACTACATCGGTCAGGTGAAACAACTCCAGCGCAACCACGTCTATGAGCGCCGCCAAGCCCAAGAGGAAGACTTCGCCAGATGGGTCGGTGCCGATCCACAGCGCAAGGCCGAATATGGCGACATCTTCAAAGGCATTGTCAAGAAGTGGCGTATCCTCGATGAGATTGAGAAGTCATTTGTCTACCACCGCGAGGCCGGATGGAACGGTGGCGAAGCCATCTCGTTCAGCCGCAGGTTCATGCGCATCAACAAGATGATTGAATCTAAAGCCGACAAAGCCGACATTAAAGACGCTGCCGAGAAGATGCAACCTGCTGTCGAGACCTTCTTCAAGGACTACAGCATGCCTTTGGACCAAGATGTGACCGCTGCCCTGCTGGCCTTGTTCTACAAGAACATCCCTGCCGAACTCCGTCCGAGCGAAGTCACCCGCATCGGCGACGAGAACAACGGCGACTTCAGCGCATACGTGGCTAAGGCTTTCGAAAAGTCCATCTTCACCGACAAAGCCCGTCTGGAGAAGTGGATGCAGAAACCCAAGAGCTTAGACAAAGACCCCATCTTCGCCCTGGCCTCGAACATCATCGACTCATATCAGGTTCTGTACGCCCGCTATGAGGAAGCCCAAAACCTCGGCAACCAAGGCGAGCGCCTCTACATGAAAGGCCTGATGGAGATGCAGAGCGACCGCAACTTCTATCCTGACGCCAACTTCACCATGCGCCTCACTTACGGCACCGTGGAGCCCTACAAAGCTGCTGACGCTGTCAACTACAATTACTACACCACTATGGACGGTGTGATGGCCAAGTATGTGCCTGGCAACTGGGAGTTCGACATCCCACAGGATGTGCGCGACCTCGTAGCCAAAAAGGACTTTGGTCGTTATGCCAACGAAAACGGCGAGCTGGTCGTCAACTTCATCACCACCAACGACATCACGGGCGGCAACTCGGGCAGTCCCGTCATCGACGGCGAGGGTAACCTCATCGGATTGGCTTTCGACGGCAACTGGGAAGCCATGAGCGGCGACCTGAGCTTTGAACAGAAGGTGCAGCGCACCATCTGCATGGATGCCCGCTACCTCCTCTGGTGCATCGAGAAGGTGGGCAAGTGCCAAAACATCATTAATGAACTGGTAATCAAATAACCTATAAAAACCTTAAACAATGGAAAACAAGAAGCTTTATCGTTCCAACGTAGACGCCAAACTCTTTGGCGTCTGCGGAGGTCTTGGAGAGTACTTTGAGATTGACTCCACCATCGTTCGTTTATTGTGGGTCATTTTCACTTTTTGCGGTGGAGCCGGGCTGTTTGCCTACATCATCGCAGCACTCATCATCCCAAAACCTGTTCAGTAACACGTTTCAAGGAACAACAACCAACGAAAAAAGCCAGACTTGCGTCTGGCTTTTTTTCTGGTGGTACCGACGGGAATCGAACCAGTGACACGAGGATTTTCAGTCCTCTGCTCTACCAACTGAGCTACGGTACCTCCGTTTCAGGGCGCAAAAGTACGACTATTTTCCTTACCGACAAGCCTTTTTCTGCATTTTTTTGCAATTTTTTTATTTTTGAAAATATTTCTTACTGACAATCAGTCAATTATCAGAATACACCACTTTAAGGTGCAATAAAAATTTGCTCAACCAGTTAAAAAATCGGATATTTGCAGGCTCAAACGTGAAGAATGAAAGCAACACCTTTGAAACGCATATTACTGACACTCGTGCTTGCCATGACGGCTACGGGTGCTTGGGCACAAGCTGATGTGGCATCGCCTTACTCAATATTCGGCGTAGGACAGCTTATGGGCAACCCCATGAATATCCGACTGAAAGGCATGGGGGGCGTGAGCAACGCCATGAGCGACATGGGGCTCATCAACACGGGCAATCCGGCAACGCTGTCCAAGATGGACTCGCTGGCCTTCCTCTTCGACGCGGGTGTGTATTTCAAGACCTCCAACTTCAGCACATCTAACAAGTCGGAAAAGGGTGCCAACGCCTCGTTCAACTACGTGGCTATGGCCTTCGGCTTTACCGACTGGTGGAAGACCGCTTTAGGCGTACAACCTTACAGCACCGCTGCCTACAAAATGATTGTTGAAGGCTACAACGAGGGATTGGGCAGCTACAACACCGTCTTCAACGGAGCAGGCGGCCTCAACCAGGCCTTCTGGACCAACGCTTTCCGCATTGGCAATCACGTCAGCCTCGGCATCAATGCCTACTACGTCTTTGGCAACACGAGCACGGTGACCACCATCTATCCCGACTCGACTTATATCCTCGGGACGCGCCGAAGCGTCGACATGATGGTCAGCTCCTTCATGTTCGACTACGGCTTGATGTACGACACCAAGATTGGTTCAGACATGCACCTCAATGTGGGCCTCACTTACGACCAAAGTATCAAGCTCAACGGAACACAGACCCTCTTCATCCGCAACATCATGGAGACGATGGACACCGAGATTGAATACCTCATCGACACGGTGTACTATAACATTAATGAGCACTCCAAGCTGAAAATGCCCCAAGGCATAGGCTTCGGCTTCGCCCTGAAGAAATACCACCGCTGGACTCTGGGTGCCGACTTCAACTGGACCCAGTGGTCGCACTTTGCACGTGAGGGCTACACCGAATCGCTGAAAGACTCGTGGCGCGTGGCCGCAGGCTTTGAGTATATGCCCACCTATTCGTCGGTCTCCAACTATTTCCGCAGGGCTCATTACCGCGTGGGCGCCAACTATGAACACGGCTTCCTCTACCTCAACGACCACTATATTAATAAGGTAAGCGTGAGCGCAGGCATCTCGTTGCCGCTTCCCAGGTCGTTATCGAAGGTCAACCTGGCTGTCGAGTTGGGGCAATACGGCACCAAGGTTGACGGGCTCATTCAGGAGCGTTACCTCAAATTCGACGTAGGTGTCTCGGTGTTCGAGCGCTGGTTCATCAAGCGTAAATATAAATAATCCATTTTGGAACGATATTTGAATAGACAATAGAAGACAAGTCAAACAATTTAATATAGACAGAGATGAAAACCAACAGATTATTGATGATTGCCGTTTTGATTGGAATGGCAATGAGTGCAAGCGCACAAAGTGAGTCGAAGTACGGAGCCGACAGCGTGGCCTGCGTGACCAACATGTCGATGTACCGCGAGTACTTCAAACAGTGGGAAGCCGCCAAGTTCCACCCCGAGTCGTTCAGCCCCGAGATGGTCACTGCTTGGCGTGAAGTGTTCATCAACTGCCCGCGTGCCAGCCAGCTGACCTACACCAACGGTGAGAAGATCATGGACTACTACATCCGCACCAACCCGTTGGAGAAGAACGCCTACATCGACACGCTGTGCATGCTGATGGACAAGCGCATCGAGTGCTTCCCGAACGACCCCAAGACCGGCGCCTCGCAGGTAGCCAATATCATGGGCCGCAAAGGCTTGCTCATCTACACCTACAACAAGAACCGCTATGAAGAGGCTTACAACGTGTTGAGAGAGGCTGTCGCCCTCGACCCCACTCAGCTGCAGGGTGCCTACATCGACGCCTACTTCAAGGCCACCATCGATATGGTGAACAACGGAAAGGCTGAGAAGATGACGATCATCAACGTCTATCAGGAGCTCTCCGAAGTGGTCGATAACAACATCGAGGCACTGGCCGAAGCCGCCTCTGAGGAGGTCTCCGACCCCGTCGGTCTGACGGAAGAGGAGCTGCTGACCGCCTGGGGCAGACCCGACAACGTGGAAGAGACCGAGGAAGACGGCATCAACACCAAGTCGCTGTCATACGGAACCATCGTCGTTAGTATTGTGAACGGTCGTGTGGTGAACTTCCTCGACTCGAACAACGAAATCGGAAAGCGCTTCGCCAAGAGCACCAAGTCAATCACCATCAACAAAGGTGTGAAGAACAACCTCGACAACCTGTTCCAGCCCTTTGCCTCGTGCGAAGACCTGATCAAGGTGTTCAGCGCCAAGATGGCCGAGACGCCTGACGATGTGACGCTGCTCAAGCGCATCACCACCATCCTCGATAAGAAGGACTGCACCGACAACAAGCTCTTCCTCGACGCCGCTGTCCGCCTCAACGAGCTTGAACCCAGCCCCGAGGCTTCCTACAGCTTAGGTATCAAGTTCTTCAAGGACAAGAAATACAGCGATGCTGCCACCTTCTTTGAGCAGGCTACCAATACGGAAAACAACGACCGTAAGTATCGTGCCTACCGCAACCTGGGCATGTGCTACCAGAACTTAGGCAACATGTCGCGTGCCCGCGACACCTTCAGAAGGTCTGCTCAAGTTGACCCGACCAACGGTGAGCCTTACCTCCTCATCGGTATGCTCTACGCCGAAAGCGCCAAGCAGTTCAACGACGAGATTGAAAGAGGTGCCGTCTACGCAGCCGCTGTCGACAAGTGCGTCAGGGCCAAGACCATTGACCCCTCCTGCGCCGAAAAAGCCAACAGCCTGATCCGCGCCTACGCAGCTGCCTACCCCTCGATGGAGACCATCTTCTTCAACGACTACAACGAAGGACAGACCTTCAACGTGGGCGGATGGATTGGCGAGACTACCACCATCAGAGCAAGAAAGTAATTGAACCCTATCCTGAAAATAGGAATACGAAGCAACATCACGGCCCTTGTGGCTGTGATGTTGTTTTCGTGTGCCAACCCTGACACCGTCATCCAGGAGATGGCGACTGACGACACCCTCTCAGGCATCATTGCCGACAGCGTGACCTTCTTCCGCAGCGACTCGGGTGTCGTCAACCTGGAGATGCGTGCCCCTCGGCTCGTCAGATACGACGACCAGCAGGACATGATGGAGTTCCCCTTGGGGTTCGAAGTCATTATGTACGACAACGAACACCAACCCACCACCCAACTCAACGCCGGCTACGGCAAAAGCATAGG
>Ga0265301_10002033_pt1 | contig 24519 bp, 22 predicted proteins | sample AusTroGonzalo_MG_2_FD_193488 | JGI IMG/M metagenome (GOLD analysis project Ga0265301, IMG submission 193488) | Bovine rumen microbial communities from tropical cattle in Woodstock, Queensland, Australia - Gonzalo_04 | ecosystem: Host-associated > Mammals > Digestive system > Stomach > Rumen ... | reverse complement strand
TAAACACTTCTATCTCGTCGTCGATGTGCATGTCCTTTGTCACATAGCGCTGGGGCAGGAGGATCTCGCCCTCCTCGCCACCGTCAAGATACAGGCCGAAATCGACCTTCTTGACTATTCTGAGGGTGGTGTAGTCTCCGAGTCTAAGCATATCTCTGGTGTCTCGATGGTGGTTTCAGGGGTTTCGATAAGACCGTCGCGCAGATGGATGGTGCGGTCGGTGATAGCGGCGAGGGATTCGTCGTGGGTGACGATGACGAAAGTCTGGCCGAACTTATCGCGCAGGTCGAAGAAGAGCTGGTGGAGTTCCTCTTTGTTCTTCGTGTCAAGGGAGCCGGAGGGCTCGTCGGCGAGGATCACGGCAGGCTTGTTCATGAGGGCACGGGCCACGGCCACACGCTGTTTCTCACCACCCGAGAGTTCATTGGGCTTATGCGAAGCACGGTCTTTCAGATTCATGAAGTCGAGCAGTTCCTCGGCACGCCGCTTGGCCTGACGGCGTGACATACCGGCGATATAGGCGGGAATCATGATGTTTTCGATGGCCGTGAACTCGGGCAACAGTTGGTGGAACTGGAACACAAAGCCGATGTGGCGGTTGCGGAAGTCTGACAGTTTTTTCTTGGACAGACGGCTGGTGTCGATACCATCGACGATGACCTCGCCGCTGTCAGGACGGTCGAGGGTGCCGATGATCTGCAGCAGTGTGGTCTTGCCTGCGCCGCTGGGACCAACGATACTGACCACCTCGCCTTTGTCGATATGCAGGTCGATGCCCTTGAGCACCTGCAGTGAGCCGAAACTCTTGGTGATATTCTTAATGTCGATCATTTTTGCCTTTTTAATCTTTTACTTTTTTATCTTCTTCTCATGTATCCAGCGCAGGATCGTGTCGTAGATACTCTTCTCCTCATGGTGCTGGGCCTCAGTAAAACTCATGCGATCCTCCTTCTGCACACCGAACTGGTCGGGGAAGATGATCATCAGGTTTTTGCCCGAGAAATGGGTTTGCAGTTCGTCGGGCAGTCGCTCCAAAGCGTTCTTGTACGAGATGGTACCCTTACGGGCGGTGACCACCACGAAGAGATGGTCTTCTGCCACTTGCGAGGCCAACTGTGGTAACTCGTTCCAGTGACCCATCGGCGTGTATTCCGCCCTGACGCTGGAGTGGCGGTTGTTGATATATTCGGCGATGAGCACCAGTGACTCGTTGCGCCCATGGAACTGGATGCGACAGTCGAGTTGTTCTGCCAGACGACTCAGACGTTCCAGCCAACGGTGGAAGCCTGGTTCGAACTCCGCCCGTGAGGGTACCACCACACGGATGCGGCGTAGGGTGGACATCGGCTGTACGAAACGCATGAGGATGATCTGACGGTTCAGACCGTTGTAGAGGCTCTGGATGAACTCACCCCAGAAGCGGGGGTTGATGTCGGTATGCACGTGCATACCCATGATAATCTCCGAACAGGCGAACTCGCGGAAGGCGTGTTTGATGCCGTTGGCGATGTTTGTGGCCAGACGCACCTGCGTCTGCACCTTCACCTCAGAGGCACTGGCCTGCTGCTGGAGTTGTTCCAGCAGTCGGATACCCTGCTCGCGGGCGAGGTTGCTGTTCTGTCCGTCATACACCACGTTGAGGGCCACAAGTTCGCGGTTCAGTCGCTGGTTGCGTGTCAGTAGGGCCAGGTAGAGCAGTTGCGGGGCGATCTCCGGGTATTTCACGCAGAGCAGGATCTTCTCGTCATCGTCCTTGGGCGTCTCTGCCTGCAGGTGGGCCTTCTCCTGGATAATGATCTGCTGGGCGGCATGCTCCGTCATCAGCGTACTGATCACACAGGTGAAGAGGATCATCATCACTACACCGTTGAGCATGATATCGTTGATGAGGTACTCACCAGGGGCCACCTCAAGGCGCATGCCCACCATCACCATGGCGATGGCACCGGCGGCGTGGGCGGAGGTCAGTCCGAACATCATGTGACCGTCGGCCTTCGACAGACGGAACAGCAGACTGGAGATATAGGCGGCCAGGGCCTTTCCGAAGGTGCCGAAGAATACGATGAGGAACACGATCCATACCATGTCGAGTCCCGAGAAGATCGTACGCACGTTGATGAGCATGCCCACACCGATCAAGAAGTAGGGGATGAACAGGGCATTGCCGATAAACTCGATGCGGTTCATCAGGGGCGACACGTGGGGGATATAGCGGTTGAGGATCAATCCAGAGAAGAAGGCACCAAAGATGCCCTCGATGCCGATGAGCGAGGTGAGGGCCGCACTGAGGAACATGATGCCTAATACGAAGATATATTGCATCACTGCATCACTGTAACGGCGCAGGAAGAAGCGCGTGAGCCTCGGGATGAACAGAAGGCTACCCGCGCAGAAGACTGTGAACTTCAGGATGAACAGCGGCCAGAAGTACCAGTTGGTACCCTCGGTGAAGGCACCTGAGAGGGCTGCGAGCATCACCAGGGCCATGAACAGTGATATCATCGACGAACCGACGCTGAGGCTGACGCTCGTATGCCGTTGCAGACCGTAGCGCCCGATGATGGGGTAGGCGATCAGCGTGTTCGAGGCCATGATACAGCCTAAGAGGAACGAGGCGGGATGGGAGTAACCCAGTATCGTTTTCGCCATCACATAGGTCAGTATCAGGGGTACGAAACAGGTGAGCAGTCCGAAGATGATAAAGCGGCGGGAGTGCTTCTTCACGCCCTCCATGTCCATCTCGAGTCCGGCGAGGAACATGATGTAGTAGAGACCCACACGGCCGAAGAGTTCGAAGGAGTTGTCGCGCTCCAGGATGTCGAAGCCATATTGTCCGATGACGATACCCGCCAGTACCATACCGATGATGTGTGGAATACGCAGTTTACTCATCACGATTGGCGCTAACAGGATGATTAGCAACACCACAAAGAAGATCAGTGTGGGGTCTGTAATCGGAAAATATGAGGTTAATATAGTCATTCTGTGTGCAAAGGTACGAAGAAAATCAGTAAAATAGATGAAAAATTAAAAATAATGTGTACCTTTGCAGCCAAATTACGAATAAATAGATTTTTTGGTAAGATGAAAGTAGCGATTGTTGGCGCTTCAGGCGCTGTAGGTCAGGAGTTTCTAAGAATTCTCGACGAGAGGAATTTCCCGATGGATGAACTGGTGTTGTTTGGTTCTGAGCGTAGTGCAGGACGCAAATATACCTTCAAGGGTAAGGAGATCGAAGTGAAGTTGCTTCAGCATAACGACGACTTCAAAGATGTGGATATCGCCTTTACCTCTGCTGGTGCAGGAACATCGAAGGAATTTGCGGAGACCATCACGAAGTACGGTGCTGTGATGATCGACAACTCGAGTGCCTTCCGCATGGACGATGATGTGCCCCTCGTGGTGCCTGAGTGCAATGCCGAGGACGCCCTGAACCGTCCCCGTGGCATCATCGCCAACCCCAACTGTACGACGATCATGATGGTGGTGGTGCTCCAGCCACTGGAGAACATCAGCCATATCAAGCGCATCCACGTGGCCTCCTATCAGAGTGCCTCTGGTGCAGGTGCCGCCGCCATGGCCGAACTGCAGCAGCAGTACAAGGAGATGGTCGAAGAAGGTGAGGTGAAGACCGTGAAGAAGTTCGCCCATCAACTCGCCTATAACGTGATCCCCCAGATCGACGTGTTCCAGCCCAACGGCTACACGAAGGAGGAGATGAAGATGTTCAACGAGACGCGTAAGATCATGCACACCGATGCGAAGTGCTCGGCTATGTGCGTGCGTGTCAGTTCGTTGCGCAGCCATTCCGAGAGCGTATGGATCGAGACAGAGCGCCCTATCAGCGTGGAGGAGGCCCAGAAGGCCATCGCCGCTGCCCCAGGTTGTACGCTGAAGGATGATCCTGCAACGCTGACCTATCCCATGCCGCTCGAGACAGCAGGTAAGGACGATGTCTATGTGGGTCGTGTGCGCAAGGACTTGAGCGATGAGAACGGTCTGACGTTCTGGCTCTCTGGCGACCAGATCCGTAAGGGTGCCGCCTTGAATGCCGTACAGATCGCTGAGTATCTGGTAAAGGTTGGTAATGTTAAGTAAAACAAACATATTCCATAGGGCAGCCATCATGGCTGCCCTATTTTTAATCGTTTCCTGTGGCGGTGGCGACGATGATGGTCGTCGTCTGGGTGAGACCATCATCGGCACCTGGCAGCGCGGTGAGGTCGTCATCGACGGGGATACGGAGTTGCAGCCAGAAGATATTGACTTGGATAAGTTCGTGTTCCAAGCCGATGGCACATATAACGGGATGGTCCGTCAGGGTTCTTTTGTAGCGATGGATGTCGAGGGCGAGACCGTCATGGAGGGCAGTTATAAGTGTGATAACAATACCCTGAGGATGGAGAGTGGCCGTCAGGTGATTGTCGCCCAGGTGGCCGCCTTCTCGGATGATATGATCCAACTGCGCTATGTCAATGAGACCTATCACGTGACGGTCTCATTGACTCTACGTCGCTAAAATGAAAGACACAGTCGTACGTCACCTCACTATACGCTGAGAAATAGCCCAGGCATCCGCCCGTGAAGTTCTGGATGGGGTTGGTGCCCGTATTGTCCATGATCTGCATGGAGTAGAAATAGTCGAAGGTGCGCTGGTCGATGGCACGCAGTTCCAGGTGCAGACGGTCGCCCTCGCGGAGCATGTCCTCGTCATCGCTGTCTTCCCTGCCGAATGAGAATAACTGTTGTATTTCTCCGTCAGGATTCACTTCGTCGCGCTTCACCGCCCAACTGAAACCAGTATTGTTTTTATAGAGGTGGACGAAGTACCAGTTGTCCTCGTTGGGAATGTCCTGGAAGAGCAATTCGGCCATAAGGATTTTTTGTCCCACTACATTTTGCCAGAAGAAGTGGAACTCGTTCAACTCAGGCATTTCCTGCATGGTGGATGTTGAGGAGAAATGGTGGCCGTCGAGATCGATGTCGATCCTGTATTCCACGCCAGGTGTTCCGCAGACAAAAGACTTATAGGTGCCGTCGCCCACGTATGGCAGGGTCTCGCTGCTCCCGTCACTGCCCGTGATGGTCACGTTGGCTCCACTGATACTGCTCGAGGTGTCGTTGTTGTCCATGTCGTTGGTCATGCTGATACGGGCCTGCATGCCGTTATCCGACACATAGGCCTCCACCACGTAGAGCGGGTCTATCTGGTGGTAGTCGATGTCGATCTCCTTCTCACAGGAGGAGAAGAGAATTAATAGAGAGGTGAGAGGTGAGAGGTGAGAGGTGAGAGAATACCTCATACCACCCATCATGCGCTTCCATATCGATTTTATTATTATCATATCTTTTCTGCCTTTAAACATTTCTCTAACCTCTAACCTCTAACCCCTAACCCCTAAAACTTAATATTAAAGGCAATCGATGGCACGATGCCGAAGAGCGAATACTGCACGGCACGGGTACGGTTGCCGTTCTCACTGTCCTCAAAGTTGATGAGGTAGGGGTTATACCTATTATATATATTGTAGATGCCGAACACCCACTGCTGGGTGCACCAGGAACGCTTGATGGTCCATACGGCACTCACGTCGAGGTGATGGTAGTCGGGTGCACGGTAGCCATTACGCTCAGCGTAGTAGTAGATCCAGTTGTTGATGAGTTGGTACTTGCCGCTGGGAGCCGTGAAGGCCTGGCCGCTGTTGAACACCCAGGCCGCGTTGAGTGTCCATTTCTTGTTGAGCCTGTACATCGCCACGATATTGATGTCATGGCGACGGTCGTTGTTGGCGTCGTACCAGTTGCCATTGTTGATGCCAGGGATGCGGGTCTTTGACCAGGCGAGGGTGTAGGCGAGCCAGCCCGTCAGTTTACCGGTGTTCTTACGGGCACAGAGTTCCACGCCGTAACTCTTTCCCTCACCAGCCAGCACCAGCCGCTCAATCTCGATCTCACTGCCGAACGACTTGCCGTCGCGGTAATCGATCACGTTGTCGGTCTTACGGTAGTAGGTCTCCAACGAGAAGTCATAGTCCTGCGAGGGCGTCATCAGGTAGAAGCCGGCGCTCACCTGGTCTGCCACCTCGGGCTCGATGATGTTACTGCTGATGGCGTAGCGGTCGAACGGGGTCGAGGTACTTTGGTTGCGCAGGGCATGGATATTCTGTGAGGTACGGGCATAGCCCAGTTTGATGCTCGTCAGTGGTGTGGGCTGGTAACTGATACTGGCACGGGGCTCCAGTGTGGTGTAGGTCTTCACGATCTCGTTCTGCTTGTAGTTATAGTACCAGCCGATACTACCGTCGGGCTCGATGTCGTAGTAGAGCGAGCCGCCGAGGGGAGAGAAGGTACCCAGTCTCAGTCCCAGCGAGGCCGAGAGGGCTTCCGAGAAGTTCAGTGTACCATTGATCCATGCGGCATTCTCCCAGGCGCGCCGCTCCTCCTTACCGTATCTGTTGACAATCTGCCACTCTGCCGACTTCACATTGAGCAGCGATGACTGGAAACCCGCCTTCAGTTGGTGCCTGCCCAGTTCGATATGGAAGTCCTGACGGAGACTGCCCTGACGGATATGGCCTTGGTACCAGAGGTTAAAGCCTGCGAAATCGACACCGTTGTCTGTTTGGTATCCACTATAATAGAGCGTTGTCTGCGAGTTCGAGCCGCCGTTGAAGTGGTGGAGCCATTTCAGACTCGTCGTCAGGTTGCCCCAGCGGATATCAGCCATGTCCTCCACAGCCGTCTTGTCATAGCCTGTAAAGAAGGTCAGGAACAGTTGGTTGCGCGTGTTGAGCGTCCAGTCGAGTTTGGCGTTGATATCGTAGAAATACAGGGAGTTGTTCTTGAAGTCGTCCGACAGTTTCAGGAACATATCCATATACGTGCGTCGTGCCGTGACGAGGAACGATGCCTTGTCCTTGACGATCGGTCCCTCGAGGGTGCCTTTAGCCGAGAGCAGTCCGATGGTGGCGCCGCCGTGCCAGCCTGTCCTGTTGCCCGTTCGTCCAGTGACGTCGAGCACGGCCGACGAGGCACCGCCATACTGGGCGGGCAACAGTCCCTTGTAGAGCGTCGCCGAGGCCAGCGCGTCATCGTTGAAGGCTGAGAAGAGTCCCGCCATGTGACCTACGTTATATACGGGGGCATTGTCGAAGAGCACCTGGTTCTGAACGGATGTGCCTCCACGCACCTGGAAGCCACTGGAGGCGTCGCTCTCGCTCTTTACACCAGGCAGCAGTTGGATGGAACGCATGATGTCGTTCTCGCCAAACAACTGGGGTGCCGATGTCAGGTCTTCTATCTGGATCACCTCTGCACCAGTCTGCACGTTCTGGATGCGCTGACGGGCCGAGTTTGAGGTCACGACCACTTCGTCCAACTGCTCCGTACGGATAGAGTCCTCTTCTGCGATGGCGGTCAGTGAGAGTGTGGAAAGTATCAAGTTTAGTACAAACATCTGTGCAAAGGTACTAATAAGCGAGCGATTTTCCAAAAAAAAACAATTAAATCAAAAATATTTTGTATCTTTGCCGCATCAATCATCAACAGAAAGCATTATGAAGAAGATTTTTGTGGCCTTAATGGCCGTGATGGCGTTGTATGCCTGTAGCAGTGGAGAGAAAGATCTGAAGTATCGTGGCTTGTCGATGGCCCTGCCGTTCCAGACGTTTGTCGATTCCCTTCAGGCCCGTGGTTTTGCCGTGGATTCTGCCAAGACCGATTCCACCTGGGAGCGCGTGTCGATGGCTAAGCCCGATGAGAAGTTCCGTCTGATGCTGGCCCAGAAGGACGGCATCCTGCTGGCTTTACAGGAGAACTACAAGATCTCTACCAACGACAGCACCCGTCACCTCTGGCAACAGCTCCGCGACGACTTCGAGAAGGAACTCGGTGCCTGGCCAAACTGTCCCATCCTGAAGGACGACCACAAGGTAGCGAAGTTCGAGACCGATGGCGGTTTCGTAACCCTTACGCTGGAGAACACCTACAAGCCCACGTTCTCCGTGCTCTACGAAGTGAAGAAATAAAAGGATCTATGTTCTCCGAACGGACACCACTTGCTGCGCTGGGACAATCGCACACGGGGACAGGAGTGGTGTGATGGAGGAGGCTGGTAATATAATCTGAACTCGGTGTGCCCTGGATGTTGAATTACAGTTAATAGGTGTTTAAATTCCGTGATTTAACATCCGGGGGGGGGGCGCGACTTTCAAAATCTGCAAAACTTGTTTCAAAATCTGCAAAACCTGAATGCGCCCTACATTCGAGCTTTGTTTTATTGGAAAAATATTCTTAACTTTGCGGAAAATCATACTGCTAACATGTACGAATACCGAGGACTACAAGACGTGTTTTTCATGATGCTCTACGGCGGGGTGGTTTTCTTTGCCCTGCAAAACAATAAATATATTTCACAAAGATATGAAACAGAGAATTATTACAAGCACCTCGTTGCTATTTATGGCGACTCCCTTCTGCTACGCCAACGGATATACCCTTGCTGTGGCCAACAACATTATCGTGATACTGATCATCATTGTGATAGCACTCATCGTGATAGGAGGCTACAGTCTGTATCATAATAGGATTATCAGTCAGCGAAACGAGCAGCTTCGACGCATTTTGACGGCCCTCGACGACTATCGGGCCATCGTGGGCGACGAGGCTCTGTCGCTCGACGAGCAGGAAGAGATCCTGAAGAAAAAACTGTCGAAGTCGAAGGAAGGCAAGGTGGCTCGGAAAGGCGAGGAACAGAGTTTCTTCGTGAAGATGGATGCCCGTATCAACAAAGAGAAGCCCTTCACGGATCCTGATTTCGACCAAGATGCGCTGGTTAAGTTTCTGGGCGTCAGTCATGAGACGTTCTGCAAACTGGTGCCGCGTTATACTGATCCCGACAGAACGCTTGATTACATCAACTCCCTACGGGCAGAATATGCTGCTAAGTTACTCATGGAGCATCCTGACTGTTCGGCAGAGGAGATTGTACACTGGTGTGGCTTCAAGAATATTGCAGCATACAAAAGCGCCTTTAGGTTCTCCTTCGGCATCATACCTACAGAGTATGTGCGCTGCATGAACCAGATGTTCAAGAAGAAAGAATGACACAGATGGATCTGACACCTTTGTGTCTTGATAACTACAATACATTATTAATACTTAAGACAATATGATAATGAAAAGAATGATGTATTGGATGATGACCGCCATCCTCGTTTGCGGCTTTAGCCTTCTGACATCGTGTTCGTCGAACGAGGACAACGCCGGGACGAAGGACGACGGACATGCCAAGAAGGCGCTGCTGGTTATTCTGGACGGTTGGGGCATCGGCGACAAGAGCAAGGCTGACGCGATAGCACAGACAGCCACGCCATATATGGACTACCTAAAAGCCAACTATCCTCACGCCGAACTGCAGGCCTCGGGCGAGTACGTGGGTCTGCCAGACGGACAGATGGGTAACTCGGAGACAGGTCACCTGAACATCGGTGCCGGACGCATCGTCTATCAGGACCTGGTGAAGATCAACCGCGCCTGTGCCGACAATTCCATCCTGGAGAACCCGGAGATCAAGGCGGCATACAGCTATGCCAAGGCCAATGGCAAGAACCTGCACCTGATGGGTCTGACTTCCACGGGCGGCGTTCACTCCTCGCTGGACCACCTGCTGAAGCTCATCGACATCGCCAAGGAATACGACATCCAGAACTGCTATGTACACTGCTTTATGGACGGGCGTGACACGGACCCCTACTCGGGCAAGGGCTTCATCGCCGACGTGCAGCGGCACATGGAAGAGGTGGGCACGGGCGGTATAGCGTCTGTCATCGGTCGTTTCTATGCCATGGACCGAGACAAAAACTGGGACCGCATCAAACTGGCCTACGACCTCATCGTCAACGGCCAGGGCCGCAAGGTGGATGACATGGTGGGGGGCGTACAGTCGTGCTATGACAGCCATACCGAGGAGCATAAGAATACCGACGAGTTCATGGAGCCGCTCGTCAACGGCAACATCGACGGTCGCATCAGGGAGGGCGACGTGGTCATCTTCTTCAACTATCGCAGCGACCGCGCTAAGGAGTTGACCGTTGTGCTCACGCAGCAGGACATGCCGGAGCAGGGAATGAAGACCATTCCCAATCTGCAGTACTACTGCATGACGCCCTACGATGACTCCTTCACGGGCGTACATATTATCTTCCCCAAGGACAATCTGAACAATACCCTCGGCGAATACATCGCCAGCATAGGGCTGAAGCAACTACACATTGCCGAGACCGAGAAATATGCCCATGTCACCTCCTTCATCAACGGCGGGCATGAAGAGCCATTCGCAGGTGAAGACCGCATCCTGGTCGCTTCGCCCAAGGTGGCCACCTACGACCTGCTGCCTGAGATGTCGGCTTTCGAAGTGAAGGACAAGCTCGTCGAGGCTATCAAGACCGACAAATACGACTGGATAGTGGTGAATTTTGCCAACGCCGACATGGTAGGTCACACGGGTGTCTATACCGCCATCGAATCGGCCGTGAAGACCATCGATCAATGTCTGAACGAGGTCGTGGAGACGGCCAAGGCGATGGGTTATGAGACCATCATCACCGCCGATCACGGCAACGCCGACCATGCCATCAATGCCGACGGTACGCCCAATACGACCCACTCCGTCAACCCCGTTCCCTTCATCTACGTGACCGCGAACAAGAACGCGACGGTGCAGGACGGCATTTTGGCCGACGTGGCCCCCTCCGTCCTCCGCATCATGGGCTTGCAGCAGCCCAAGGAAATGACGGGCAAGTGCCTGATTAAGGAATAGAATTTATAAGCAATGATGATTAAACAAGAACTGAAACTATGGATGTGCCATCTGGCAAGCGTTTCGCGCTACCCACCGAAGCCCAGGAATATGCAGCCCGCGGCGGCTGCTACAACAGCGAGCCCTACACTTGCACATCTTCCTACCACGGCCGCGAGATTGAACACAACGGCCGCAACGCTACAATAGGTTTCCGCATCGTTTTGAGATGACTTACGTCACACTTGTACATTTGCCCCCAGAATACTAAAACGCAATAACAAATATATTATGAACAAAAACGAGAAATTTGTCATCACCATCAACCGCGAAGTCGGAACAGGTGGACGTACCGTAGGCCGTAAGTTGGCCGAGAAGTTAGGTGTGAAATACTGCGACAAGGCCGTCATCGACGGATTGACCCAGAAGTTTGGCCTCACGCCAGAGCGCATCGAGGAAATTAAGGCGCAGAAGAAATCGTGGTGGAACGACATCAACAACTACTACCAGACGCTGGTCAACAGTGCCAGTCAGCCTATGGATGCTGAGGTGAAGCTTGATACTGCCACCGTGTACGAAACCGAGAAGCGCATCCTGCAGGAACTCGCCGTGCAGTCATCGTGCGTCGTAGCTGGCCGCACTGGTTTCATGGTGTTTCGCGAATGGCCCAACCACCTGAATATCTTTATCCAGGCTTCCATGGAACACAGAACTAAGCGTGTCATGCGTCGTCAGAATGTCAGCGAGCAGGAGGCCCGCAACATCATTGCAAAAATGGACGCCACCCGCGAGGCCTACATCAAAAAATATGAAGACACCTCACGCTACGACACCCGCAACTACCAGCTCGTTATCTCGATGGATGACCTGAGCGAGGACGATGCTGTAGAGGTCATCATGGATTATATCAATCGCACAAGCAAGTAAGCATTATCAACGCCGATGGATACTTATAAACAGATTGACCTGATCGACCAGTGCTACGGCTCGCTGTCTGGGTACATAGAGAACCAGCTGGGTTTCAAGAAAGAAGGACAGCAACAGTTCAGATTGAACTATCTGACGACCAAACAAGACTGGTGAAACAATAATATTCGTAACAGATGTTTGAAAATCTCATCAATCAAGTGTCTCCTCCAAGCGAGGACATCCTGAGCGACTGGAGGAACTGGCCGGCATTACCGCTGACTATGCCAAAGCCATCTATATCTGGCCATCGGCCTTTCATGTCAATCTTCCCTATCTCCAAGGAAAGAAAATAAAGACATCGATAAGTCTTTTTATTGGCGACCGGATGAAGTTTAATATGTGATAACAAGCCTAACAATGAAAAAGATTATCAACTGGATACTTGCCGCTATCCTTGTAATCAGCGGCACGGGCCTGCAGGCACAGACGAAACGCTCGGACGACTTCCGGGCACGGTATGGACTGAAGGAGGTGGTGGTGATGAGCCGCCACAACATCCGCTCACCGATATCATCGGGCAGTGCAGCCTATCAGCGGGTGACACCGCACACATGGTTCCAGTGGTCGTCGCCAAACAGCCAGTTGTCGCTGCGTGGCGGAGTGTTGGAGACGGAGATGGGACAGTTCTTCCGTAAGTGGGTGGTCAGCGAGGGACTACTGCCAGACAACTACCGTCCAGAGGGCGACGAGGTGCTGTTCTACGCCAACTCGCGACAGCGTACGTTCGCTACGGCGAAATACTTCTCGGCTGGATTTCTGCCTTTTGCCAACGTGGAGATAACCCACAAATACGACGAGGACAAGATGGACCCGGTGTTCACCCCGCAGTTCACGAAGATGAACGACACCTACCGTCAGCAGGTGATTGACGAGATGCAGTCGATGCACGGAGGGCCTCAGGCATGGATGGCTGCCCAGCAGAAGACGATCGACCTGATGGAGGAGGTACTCGACATGGCGCACTCGCCAGCCGCGCTGCAGGGCGACACGACGCACTTCTGGTACGACGACACGCAGTTCAAGATAGAGAAAGGCGACGAACCGAAAATGACGGGCGGCTATACGCTGGTCAACAGCGTGGCCGACGCGCTGGTGCTGCAGTGCTATGAGTCGGAGAGCTTTGCCCCCTTCGGCCACGAGTTGACTATGGAGCAGTGGCGTGCTATTGGTGCCGTGAAGGAGGTGTACGACGGTCTGCTCTTCACCACCCACGCTGCCGCCGTCAACCTGGCCTATCCGCTGGTGAGCCGCATCCGCGAGGAGCTGAGCAATGACGACCGCAAGTTCATGTTCCTATGTGGGCACGACAGCAATCTGGCCAGCATCAGTGCCGCTCTCCGCCTCAATCTCCCTGAGATAGAGCAGACCCTGGAACTGCACACGCCCATCGGCTCGAAACTCGTGTTTGAGAAGTGGAACAACGGCACGGAGGATTATGTCGCCGTCAACCTGGTCTATCAGTCCGTTGAGCAGTTGCAGGGTCGCACGCTGCTATCGACTGACGTGCCACCGATGGTGCTTCCCATTACCATCGAGGGGCTGACCGCTAACACCGACGGTCTTTACCGCCTCTCCGACTTTGACGAGCATATAGCCAAAGTCATGGCCGAGTACGAAGCCATCGAGGACATGCCGACCGCCATCCGCACCGTCAGTCAGACTGAGGCCAATCCGAAGTCTGCCGCCATCTACAACCTGCAAGGCCAGCGCCTCGACTCCCTGCAGCGTGGCGTGAACATTATAGGCCGAACAAAAACCATCGTGAGATAAGGGAACATATTTATTGTAAGGTAAAATGAAAAAGAATTTGAAATGGATGCTCGCCGCCATATTCACCATTTGCGGCACAGCGGTGTTTGCATCTTGTACGGCGAACGATGACAATACGCTGGAGAAACAACCTACCATTGGGCGGATTGTGGAGCGTGGCACATTGCTGGTGGGAACTACTGGAGACTATCGGCCTCTCTCCTACCGCGAGGCCGACGGAAACTATTGGGGCTTCGGCATCGAGATGGCAGAGAAGATAGCCGAGCGTATCGGTGTCAGCATTGAATATGTACAAACCTCGTGGCCTACGTTGACTGCCGATGTACACGCTGAGCCACAGACTTTCGACCTCGCCATCGGTGGCATCACCATTACCGACACACGAAAGGAGACGATGCTGATGAGTGACGGTTATTTGGCCAATGGCAAGACCATCCTCTGCCGTGCCGCCGATGCTGACCGCTACCAGTCGCTGCCCGACATCGACAAGCCAGAAGTGCGTGTGATGGTTAATCCTGGAGGACTTAACGAAAAGTTTGCGAATGAGAATCTGCCCCATGCCACCATCATCGTCTATGATAAGAATGAGGAAATCCCCAATCAGGTGGCCGAGGGCAATGCTGATGTGATGATTACCGAAATCACTGAGGCTCCGTGGTATGTGCAGAATGACCTACGCCTTGCTGCACCCCTCTTGAATGCGCCCTTCACCCACGGAGAGATTGGTGTGTTGATGCGCAAGGGTCAGGAAGATCTTCTCACTCTTGTCAACGCCGTCATTGCTAAAATGAAGACTGACGGTAGTCTTCGACAGCTTCATGAAAAGTACAGTCTGGTGTATGGCTATTAAAATATGAACTGTAATCATATAATCAATCATAATAAAACGAAAATGAACGAACCTCACACCGTGCCTCTTACCGTGTGAGACATAACAAAAGATTCGTCCCCTTGTTAGGCTCGTCTATTGTCATACACTATTCTTTTTGATTATGCAAGGTTTTTATTAATAATCTAATTCCAGATCAAAAATACTCCAATATATTTGGTGTCTTAATCGCTTTTTCATACCTTTGCACACGAAGTAAATATTTATTCATGTACGATCAGATTCGGGAAGATACTCTCTTTATTATATTATATACTTTAGTGACAGGTATGGCTATAATGTCTAGTTGTTACTTGCTGTTGCGTCGGGGTAATGCTTTTGCCCCTGACATAACACCGCCAGTACGCTTACGTCGCTGGACTGCAGCTTATTTTGCCGCCGCTGCTTTGTGCCACTTGTGGTACATGCCGATATTCTTTCTCACTTCAAGTGAAGCTATTATGATGACCGACCTTGTAGGCGGATTGCTTGACAGCATGACTGTTTTTCCTTTGGCCATCATCGTCATGCTCAATATGCTGCAAGACCGTCGGCGACCGCTGTGGCCTATTGCTTTGATGATAGCACCGTTTGTTGCAGGAAGTGTATTCAGTGTTGTCACCCTTAGTTATGCTCTTATTCCGTTGTTATATGTTTATCTGCTGCTGTTGAGCGTATGCATAGTTATATATATGGTTCGCGCGACGAGACAATACGGACGTTGGCTGCGTGACAATTATGCCGACCTGGAGCACAAGGAGGTGTGGCAGAGCTTTATAGTACTGGCTTTCATACTGCTTGTGATCGTTTTCTATGCGTTTTTAAGCGAAGGCCCGCTTTCCCAATATGCTATGCAGTTGATTGGCATCGTACTAATCGGATATCTCCTGTGGCGTGTAGAAACATTAAGCGACCTGAACCTCTCCGACTTTTCATTATCCATTCGTGACCGCTCGGCTTCGCCGCTTGGCTTGTCCAAGAATATCGGCCCATTACTGAAGAAGTATTGCGAGGATCCGCAACTCTATTTGCAGAACGACGTTTCCCTTTCCCTGCTCGCCAATAAGATTGGCATCAATCGATCCTACCTCAGCAAGCACTTTGCCGTACAGGGTATCAGTTATAATGAATACATCAACGGTCTGCGCATCCAACACTTCGTCAACCTCTACCATGAGGCAGCCGCAACCCATCAACCAGTGACCGTCCAACAACTGGCCTATCAGAGTGGTTTCCGTAGTTACAATACATTCAGTGTTGCCTTCAAGAAGATCATGGGAATGAACACTACGGAGTGGATACGTGACCAAATTTCAGCATAGCAGCTTACTGAATTGTAAAAATCGTACCAGAATCGTCAAAACTTACTGGTTGTTAATCATTGATCATTGTGATTATAATGGGAATTGACTAACTTTGTAGGCGTAAAACTACAAATATATCTATTCCTAAAAATAATGTAACAATGAGACAAACGATTATTCTCGGCAACATCATCACGATGGATGAAAAACGACCCTTTGCCAAGGCCGCATTAGTGAAGAACGGTGTATTTGCCTGTATCGGCAGTGCAGAAGAGGTGAAGAAGCTCGCAGGCGCGGATGCGCAGGTATTGGATTATGGTGAAAACTACATATATCCTGGCTTCATGGAGTCCCATTGCCACAGCTATCTGGCCGGTGACCGCGCCATCGGGCAGGCGAACCTTGCGCAGGTCGGCTTGACAGATTATCCTAAATACCGCGAGATTATCAAGGAGTTTATCCAAAAGAACCCACAGCGCGAGTTCTATCTGGCATCTGGGTGGGTCGAAAATGAAGAATACGTTTCCAAGGCGTATCTGGACGAAATCTGCGCCGACAAACCGCTGTTTATGCAAACCGGCGGTGGACATTCCATGCTGCTCAATACCAAGGCGCTGGAGTGGGCCGGCATCGATGCAGCCTACGCAAAGAGAATGGGCTATGAACTGGTGCACGTGGACGAAAACGGCGAACCGGACGGTTACATCTGTGAGGCCCCTGTATTCGAAGTGTACCCCAAACTGCCCACTACCCTTGAGAATGCTAAGGACTATCTGCTCGCTTGGCAGGACATAGCCCTCGCCAACGGCTACACCGCTGTGGCCGATGCCGGCGTGGAGGTCACCAATACCATCGCTACCAGGGCTTTCTATGAGTTGGAACAGGAGGGTAAGCTGAAGTTGCGCACTTTTGCCTACCTGATGTGCCCTGATAATCCCGAAGATCCAAAGGCGGAGGTGGCCCGAATCGCTGCGGATCGTGCGAAGTACAGCGGTGAATATTTTCATGTTGTCGGCGTCAAGACGTTTTTGGACGGTGTAACCGAAGCGCACACGGGCTGGCAGAATCAGGATTATGCCGATCAGCCGGGCTATCACGGCAACGAACGCTTCAACAACCATGACAAGATGGTGGAACTTATCGTAGCGGCAGACAGAGAAGGCTTGTCTGTGCATGTTCATTCCGAAGGCGGCGGTGCAACCCACTTCATGCTGGGCTGCATTGAGGACGCGGAAAAGATTACCGGCGACATGGATCAGCGTAACGTGCTGGCGCACCTGCACTTCGTAACCGACGAGGATATCCGCCGTATGGCGGCAACTGGTTCTGTTCCAGCCGTGCCTCCACTCTGGACGGCGATGATTCCGGGCTTCTATGACATTGAAGTCAAGTATGTCGGTGAGGAATTGGCCAGCCAGTCTTACCCCATCAAGTCCTTCTTTGACGCAGGCGCATGTCCGGTCTTCCATTCGGACTACCCGGTTTCTCCGTCATTCAATATTCCACTCAGTATTTACATGGCGGAAACCCGCTCTCTTCCAAAGGGTATGTTCGACGGTGTGGATACCAGTCACAATGTCAAAGAGGCCATCATCCGCGAACAGTCACTGCGTGCCTTGACCATCAACGTGGCGCATGCATGGCACCAGGAGCATCGCCTGGGCTCCATCGAGTTCGGTAAGATTGCTAACATGACTGTGTACGACTGCGACTTCCTGCACGACGACATCGATAAGGTCGCACAGGCCAATATTGTTGCCACCATCGTTGATGGCGAAGAAGTTTTTAAAGCATAAGAAGATGTCAAGCATACTCCCCAATAGTTACAATCTCGTAGCGGATGAGTACAAGGAAGTAATTCTCGATCCGGATTTATGGACTACTCTTGCGAATATCCCTCAGGACCAAGGCGAGACATTCACTATCGAAAGTCCCAAGCCAGGCGCCTGGCTTACTATCCATTACTATCGTCCCGATAATGCCGGACAGGATGTGACACCCGTCGTGTACTATTGTCATGGAGGCGGCTACCTGATTGGCAGCGCTACGATGTTCGGCAACGACTTCCGCGAGATGGCCAACAGGCTCGGAGCTACGGTGTTTTCTGTGGAATATACGCTGGCTGCCGATCCGACACACACTTATCCGATTGAGCTGATGGAGGCTTACGCAGGTCTGGTCTATGTCCATGAACATGCTGATGAGTTGCATGTTGACGGTAACAATATCGTTATCATGGGCGAAAGCGCAGGCGGCGGCTTAACTGCCCGTATGGCACTGTGGAACAAGAACAAAGGCAACGTGCCTATAAAGGGTGCGGTGCTTATCTATCCAATGCTCGACTATCGCACCGGCGGTCCTGACGACCTCTACAATGACGACATGACGGGCGAGTTTGTATGGACAAAAGAGGACAATGTCATGGGGTGGACTTATCTTAAGCATGGACAGGATATACCTGACAACGAGATGATTTATTACTCCCCGGCAGTAGCCACACCCGAGCAGCTCAAAGGGTTCCCCACAACCTTCCTCATTGTCGGCTCTCTCGACCTATTTGTTCATGAAGATGTGGCTTTCGTAGATCAGTTAAAGCTGGCTGGTGTACAAGCAGATTCGTTTGTAGAGTCTGGCGTTCCTCACTCCTATAATGCTATGTTGAACGACAGTCCTCAGACCATCCGTTTCAAGGATCGTCGAGCCGCCGCCGTCAAAGAAATGTTCAAGTAAATTACACAAATGGTACAAGATTTATATGTTTTGATGATTACGGCCGCGGTGGTCAGTATCGTTTTTAAGTTTCTGAAGCAGCCGGTGGTGCTGGGCTATATCGTTGCTGGTGTGCTGGTAGGCCCGAACCTGTTTGGCGAGACCCTCGTAAATGCGGATAACGTAAAGTCTTGGGGCGACATCGGCGTGCTGTTTGTGCTGTTCTGCATCGGTCTGGAGTTCCGCCTGAAGAACCTCATCAGTAGCGGCAAAGTGGCAGCAGTTGGTGCATTGACCATCATCTTGGGCATGATGGTGTTGGGCTACTGGGTAGGACAGGATGCTAAACTGGATATGGTCAACTCCCTGTTCCTGGCGGGCATGCTTTGTATGTCGAGCACCACTATCGTGATGAAGGTCATTGACGAGGCGGGCATGAAAAGGGAGCGTTTCGTCAAGGGAGCGACAAGTATCCTCATCGTGGAGGATGTCGTGGCTGTGGTGCTGATGGTGTTGCTCTCCAGCATCGCTATCCGCCACCAGTTTGAAGGTGCTGAACTGCTCAACAAAGTGCTCGTTCTGGCCATCACGCTTGCCGCCTGGTTCATTACCGGCATCCTGATTATTCCTACGCTTCTGCGTATGGTGAAAAAACATCTGAATGACGAGACGCTCATCATCCTCGCTCTGGGTCTGTGCCTGGGTATGGTGCTGACGGCCGAGGAGGCCGGGTTCAGCAGTGCCCTCGGTGCTTTTGTCATGGGTTCTATCCTTGCCGAGACAGTGGAGTCGCATCGTATAGAACGGTTGATGACGCCACTGAAGAATGTCTTTGCTGCCATCTTCTTCATCTCTGTGGGCATGCTGATTAACCCGTCTTCATTGGTGGAATATTGGTATAGCATCCTCTGGGTCTGCCTGGTGGTCATCGTTGGAATGATTCTTTTCGCCACCTTAGGTTGCTGGTGGGGTGGTCAGACCATGCGCGACTCGATGCTGACCAGTTTCTCGTTTGTGCAAATAGGCGAGTTCTCGTTCATCATCGCCTCGCTGGGTACCAGTCTGGGCGTCCTTCATCCAGCCATCTATCCTATCATCGTGGCATCCAGTGTGGTGACAACCTTCCTCACTCCATATATTATGAAGGCTGCGCTGCCCTGCTATACGTTCCTTTACAATCATGCTCCAGCGGGCTTACGCTCTAAGATCGACCAGCGTGAGCAGCGTGTAGCAGAAGCAGAGACGGCTATGCCATCCGGCAATACGAACTCATTGGCAGAAAAGGTTCGACATGCCGTCCGTCACACCTTCATCACGAAGCATCTTGTCAATCTGTTTATCAAGAACATGAGTGCTCATGAGGAAAACGTCGACAAAAATAATACCCCCCATTCCAAAACATAAGATCCTATGATCGAAGCGAAAGAAAAAATGTTGGCCCTGTACGGCGAGAACAAGAAAATCACCGATGGCCGCTCGACCTCTGGTCGCTTGCAAGGCAAGAATTACGACAAAGCGTTGGCCGTCAAGTGTATCAACGGAACCTTCGTTGGCAAGCGGACGGGGAACGTCATCGCCCACAAGGGCATTCCCTTTGTCGGTCAGCAGCCTGTCGGAGAACTGCGTTGGAAAGCACCGGTGGACGTTGTTCCTGATGATGGCGTTTATGAGGCGTTTTACAATGGAAAAGCTCCCCGCCAGGATGGGAGCCCCTCTCAAATAGGGGGCCTTTATCCTCAGGGCGAAGACTGCCTGTATCTGAACGTATGGAAAGCCGATGACGGAGTCATGAATAAACCGGTGATGGTGTGGATACACGGCGGCGCTTTTGAAATCGGCGGAACAGCCGAACCGCGTGAGGAGGGCAGCAAGTTCGTCCAGGAGAATCCTGATATCATCCTTGTCAGTATCGAGTACCGGCTCGGCGTATTTGGCTTCTTCCATCTGTCTCATCTAACGGATGGTGCAGACTACCCCGATGCGCAGAACCTGGGACTTCTGGACCAGTTGATGGGCTTGAAGTGGGTTCATGAGAACATCGCTGCCTTTGGTGGCGATCCCGAGAATGTGACGATTTTCGGCCAGTCAGCAGGTGGCGGAAGCGTGAGTCTGCTCCCGCTTATGAAAGATTCCCATCAATATTTTAAGCGCGTCATTGCACAAAGCGGTGCCCCAGTCTTTACGAGATCTACTGACGAAGCCATCGCTTGTACTAATGAGGTGATGGCTCAATTGGGCTGCAAGACCGTTGCTGACCTGCAGAAGGTAGATATCGAGAAGTTGATATTAATAGCAAGTGATGCCCTTTCACTACGCGTATGGGCAGAAAGAGACGGAAGAATCCTGCCTCTGGACCCGTATGAGGCTTATGCCAATGGTGCGGCAAAGGATCTGGATATTATGCAGGGTTGCACCAAGGACGAGATGAATTACTTTGTATTCGGATTTGGCGTGGAGGGTTGGAATGCGTTTGGAGAAGCCCGCAAGGCAAAGAAGTTGGCCCAACTGACCGAGGATGAGAAGGCGCTGGTGGAGAGTTTCTGCAATGATATCCATGGAGAAAACTACGAAAAAACCAGCCGCTTGTTCGACCAACTCGTGTTCATTGCGCCGCTCATCAGAATGTCGGAGAATCAGACCATGGCCGGTGGTAAATCCTACACCTATTTCTTCACGGTTGAATCCTCTGTACCTTTGATGAGAAGCGGACATGCGGTTGAACTTTCGACGGTATTCAACCATCCGGAGGAGACTTTCCTCACGGGAAGGCAATTCGATGCAACGTTCTCAAAGACCATGCGTAAGATGTGGGTACAGTTCGCCAAGACCGGCAATCCGTCGCTCAGTGCTGATCTGTCTCCAGACGGCAAAGCTAAAGAGTGGCCGCTCTACGACCTGGAGAACAAGCAGCTGATGTTTTTCGACGAGTTCGATATCCATCCGGAGAAGGAATCCCAGCGGAGGATTCTAGACTGGGACAGAATGTATTTCCTGACCAAGTATTATTGTCTATAATAACATAACATGACAGAGGACGATAGAATAGACTTTGGGAAGTCGAAAATTGATCCACTGTTCAACAGCATTTTCTATCCGACGTTATTATCAATGGTGTTTGCGTCGCTCTTTACAGTTGCAGACGGAATCTTCGTTGGACAGGGTGTGGGAAGCAATGCACTGGCGGCTATCAATATTGTCTCGCCGCTGTTTTTGATCACGACGGGTATTGCGCTGATGTTCGGTGCGGGCGTGTCAGTCGTGGCAAGTATCCATTTGTCACAAAACAACAACAAAGCCGCTAATATCAATATCACCCAGGCCTTTGAGGTGGCTACGCTGTTGATGGTGATTATTGCTATAGCTGTTTATTTCCTTCGCATACCTTTCTTGCGACTTTTGGGATGCAGTGATGCGCTATTGCCATTATGTCAGGATTATCTTCTCCCTATTCTTCCCGGCTGTATTTGCATCGTCATCCAGATAATCGGCACCTTCGTCATCAGACTTGACGGATCACCCAAGTTTGCTGCCTCAACAGAAATCCTTCCCGGCTTACTGAACATCTTCCTGGATTGGCTGTTTGTATTTCCGATGCAGTTGGGTATTGCCGGTAGCGCTATCGCATCATCGATTAGTTGCGCCGTTGCCGCAGGAATGGTTGCCTGGTATATGTTCTTCCGCGCACAGACCATCAAGATCTGCCAACTAAAACTCAGTCTTACTAGCTTTTATCTGACAGCACGCAATGTCGCCTATATGGTTCGTAGCGGTTTTTCCTCTATGCTGGGAGAACTGGCGATGTCCATGATGTTGCTTGCCGGCAACTACGTCTTTATACAAGAGTTGGGCGAAGATGGTGTAGCTGCCTTCAGTGTGGCCTGCTATCTTTATCCTATCGTGTTCATGGTCAACAATTCGGTGGTACAGTCTGCCCAGCCTATCATCAGCTTCAACTATGGTGCAGGCAATCGCTACCGTGTGCAAAGAGCCTTCAGGGTTAGCCTCAGTTACGCTACCATCTGTGGCGTGTTGACAACAACGTTTCTCACCTTGTGTACCAAACCACTTGTCGGCCTTTTCCTGCAAGCAGGCACCAATGCCTATGAGATTGCTTTAGGTGGACTCCCGTTGTTCGCTTATTCTGCCATATTTTTTGCATTGAATGTTGCCATTATCGGATATTATCAAGCTACCGGGCAGAACACTAGGGCTACGTTAAGTATGCTGTTCCGAGGTTTGATTTTCCTTGTACCGGCATTTATCCTGATGCCTAAATTCATTTTCCCACAAGGCATGTGGCTCGCCGTTCCTGTTACAGAATGCATAACGCTGGGTGTGATACTGTTGACAAATAAGCGCATCATTAGTCGTTAAGTGACTCGTTATCTTCGTATAAAACAACAATTTTACTAATTACTTATGCAGACAAGATTCAAAACAAAAGGAAAGATCTTTGACATTGGCATCACTGCCGTGGCGGGAATGCTGTCGGTGGGCGTGATGCTCTATGGCGTGTTTTATTTCGGACTGCCCGAGGCATTGCCCGAACTGGTGCTTAACCTGTTCTACATCGCCTGTCTGGTGATGATATGGATGTACTTCTTCAACCGGCTTGACAGTCACCATTTCAACTACTGGTGTTCTGTCTTGGTGGGCATCACTGTGCTGTTGCGCGACATTCTCTTTGCGCCACCCCTTGCTTTCTATGTGATCCATCTGGCATGTCTCGTGCTCGCGGTGCTGCTGCTCTGTACGCTTACCTATTTCTATGCGCGCAAGAACTGGCAGACCTACACCAAGCACAACCTGTGGGCCATCTGCATCATCGACATAGTCATTGCTGCGCTCTACAATTTGGACATCTACTTAGAGCCCACCGATGAATACACCACCTATATGCTCACTGAAATCTGGATACGCCCCACCATCACCTACGGCCTCGTGGCCTGTTTCGTGACGGAAAGGGAAATACAATGATGCCGACCTGCAGCCGAAATGAAAGAACGCCCCCCGCCGTCACTGATGAGCGAGGGGCGTTCTTTTTTAGTGAAGGATCCCCCCCTCCGACGATGTTGAATTTCCGTTAATTGATGTTTAATTTGCGTTATTTGACATCCGCTAATCTGGTGCGAGTTTTAAAATCAACAAAAAAAGTTTTAAAAACTGCAAAACTTGAATGCTTAAGCATTCGGGGCTTTGTAATTTGAAGTTTTTTCTTATCTTTGCACAATAACTTAAAACAATCGGACGATGATGACATATCAAGGACATATCGTTGATGTGGTTCGCCGCGAGATTTTCGATGGCGAGCTAGTGGTGGATAATGGGCGCATTACTCAGGTGAATCGTTGTGAACTGCCAGAGGATGGGAGGCAATGGCCCTATCTGATGCCAGGTTTTATCGATAGCCATGTACACATCGAGAGCAGTATGATGATGCCTGTGGAGTTTGCCCGTGTGGCGGCTGAGCACGGCACTATCGGGGTCATCGCCGATCCGCATGAGATAGCCAACGTGCTGGGCGTGGAAGGGGTGGACGTGATGATCCATTCGGCCAGTCAGGCGCAGTTCAACTTCCTGTTCGGCGCCCCCAGTTGTGTACCGGCGTTAGGCGGCAATGTGGAGACCAGCGGCGCAACCATCGATATACTTGAGAACGAACTGCAGCGATTCGAAAAAGGCACCGTTATCACCTTCGCTCCGGTATCCTATCCCGACGACCGCCATCATGCGACTATCACCGCCATCAGTCCTGTGGTGGAAAAGAACGGTGTGATACACTTGGAAGCTGCGCTCGACCCGCATCCTCACCTCATGCCTGGCATGTCGGCCATTATATTATTGGGAAAAACAGAGTAACAAGAAGACAATGAACATGAAAAAGATGATCCAATGGGTGCTTGCCCTCACCTTGATTTGCGGCCCAAGTGTGTTTACAGCGTGTACGTCGAACGACGATACCCCCGCCAACCCCAGCCTGCAGGAGTTGGAAGATAGTCTCGTCGGCCTGTGGTACGAGGAATTCGCCTACGAGGATGTGACCGAGGAAGGCAAGCCCTTCAACCGCGCCATGATCGCCGTGGAGGCCAAAGCCGATCACA
>Ga0265301_10002032_pt1 | contig 24541 bp, 17 predicted proteins | sample AusTroGonzalo_MG_2_FD_193488 | JGI IMG/M metagenome (GOLD analysis project Ga0265301, IMG submission 193488) | Bovine rumen microbial communities from tropical cattle in Woodstock, Queensland, Australia - Gonzalo_04 | ecosystem: Host-associated > Mammals > Digestive system > Stomach > Rumen ... | reverse complement strand
TCTGAATTTCTACGGTCGCCAGATCAATGTGCATTTTGACCCTAAATTGAGAGTGAGAAGTGCCGGTCTCGACGAGAGAAACGTCTCAGAGTATTTCAAAAACATTGCCAAATATCAAGACGAGACTGGTGCATTGTGGGGCGAACTGACAGCTCTTGTTGACCAGTTCGGACTCAACGAATGGGGCTATTTCTGCCTGCTGCGCACCATTTCTGAAAAAGTGTTTTCAAATATCAACGACAGAGTGCTGTTCTGCTTCTATATGCTTCGCAACGAAGGTGGCTTCAAGGCTCGTATCGCTCGCGGCAAAGACTCCGGCAACCTGACGCTGCTTCTCGCAATCGACAACAGCAAGAAGGTGTTTACCTATACTTATTTCCGTTTTGACGACAACAAAAACGGCGCTAAGGTTAAGTATTATTGCGTGTTTGGCGGTGGCAAAGCTAAAGAGCCTGTGTATTCGTATGGCTTCAGTGAGCAGGATGGTGCAAAACGCCAGATGACACTCGACTTTACGAAGACCCTTAACATGGGCGCTTGCGATAAGAACAGAGAAGTGAAGCTGACAAAAGACAAAAACATCACTTTGCCTTACAACCAGTCGCATATGGCATATCTCGATGACGTCCCGATGACGGCGCTTCCAATATATTTCGCATCATCAGTGCCTGTTGAGACTCAAAAAGAGCTTATCAAGACATTCAACGATATGAGATCGCAATACACCCCGACGCAGTTTATTGGCATGCTGCTTCATTTTGTGCAGACAGGCTTTGACTATAAGACCGACGAGGAACAGTTCGGCTATGAGAAGTATTTCTATCCGGAAGAGGTTTTGGGTTATCCTTATTGCGACTGCGAAGACCGTTCTGCTCTGTTTGCTTGGCTTGTTGAGAAATACACCAACGCAAAGGTCATCGGACTGCAATATGAAGGACATGTGGCAACGGCGGTTTGTTTCGGTGATGACGCCAACGTGAAAGGCGACGGATTCTTGTACGACGGCAAGAAATACTATGTTTGCGACCCTACCTACATCAACGCGTCGATAGGCATGACAATGCCACAGTATAAAGGCGTTACTCCAAAAATTGTTAAAATCAAAAAATAAATTATTATGAAAAAGAAAATTTGGATTGCAATTTTAATCGTTGTGGCACTTGCAGGCGCCGCCGTAGCAGCATATTACATCTGGTTCCATAAGGAATATGTCCAGCCTGAAGTCGATCAGCCGGATGTGTTTCACGACCTCGAGTTTGACGCTGATTTGCTGATTGGCGTGTGGAGAGAAGACGAGAATTATTACCGCTACAACGAAGACGGCACAGCTGTCAACTGGGACCTTTCCGACGATGTGATGGAAGACGAAGGCACCGAGCTGACATGGAGCCTCGAAGGTGAGACATTTACACATTATTACAAAATGGAAATCGGAGGAATCGTCCCTAAAGTGTTCAAAATGAAATCACTAGAGATTGACACCATGATGTATGGCGACGATTACGGTGTAAATCACACCTTTACGAAAGTGGAGGAGCTACAGCTTATTCAGTAAAACGTTTCATCACTACGTATGCTTCAGGGATGCCAAGCTCGCCGGCTTTGCTTAAATCCTTGATAGCCTGTGATTTACGATTGAGATAGAGCAGAGTCAAAGCGCGGTTGTAATAGGCTTCGCCGAGGTTCTGCTCATATTGTATAGCCTTGGTGTAGTCGTCGATGGCCTTCTCAAACTCCTGCATCTGAAGATGGATGTTGCCCATGTTGTACCACACGTAAGGATTCTTTTTATTTTTGCTTAAAACTTTTGTGATTGTATTCAACGACTGTTGATAATCAGGCTTTTCCTGCGTTTTGGTGAAGCTCTCGCTGGCTCTTTTTTGAGTGATATAGACCGAGTTGTCATAGTTTTTGTCGGTCACCAGCAACTCGGCCTTGGCATTTTGCAACACCGACAGGTTGATTCCGGCATAAAGCCCGAAGACAGGGTCGTCGAGAAGCTCTGTAAACAGGTTCTCGCCACGCTGATAGTTGAACACCTCGAAGTTATAGACTCCAGTTAAGAATTTTTTAAGTGATTGATTGTCGATGTTATCTATAATCGAATCATTGATAAACGACTTATGATTCTCATCGAAGAGGTCGTTGATGACGAAGGCCACTTTGCCGTTCAGGTTGTTGGCTTGCGAAATCTGACTGAGTATGGCGTCGATATAATACTTCTGGCTGTTTGTGATGTTGACCATAAGCGAGCCTCTTGGCTTGATATTGACGTCGGCAAACTGGATGAGCGCTTTTTGGCGGTTGCCGTCAACAAAATCCGACTCAAAGGTGATGATTTTTTTATAATCCATCTTGGAATAATGAGCATAGAGCGAGTCAACATTCGACTGGTCGGCACTCACGAATGCCATAATCTGCTTGGCTTGATATCGGTCTTGTTCGGCACCTCGCACGTCGTCTTTCTCGAAACGCACCACCGAGCGGTTTATCCAGGCGTCGATAAAGTCGGGGAACAGCTCGATAACTTTGGTGAAGTCGTCTTCGGCATCGTCCCATTGTTTCATCTTGTAGAAGAGGATGCCTCTGTTGTAGTATCCGTAGATGTTTTGCGGGTTGATTTCTATCACCTTATCATAAAGAGCGAGTGCTATGTCGTATTCTTCGCGCATGGAATAGATGATGGCGCGGTTGAAGTAGGTGAGTGCGTTACGCTGGTCGAGGTTGTTGACTTTCTCATAGTCCTGCAGTGCCGCTGTGGTGTCGCCAAGGTTGAGATATGCCACTGCACGATGGAAATAGATGAGCGGGTTGTCTTTGTCCATGCGTAGCGCGCTGTTGAAGTCGTTCATGGCCTCCTGGTATTCCTCGCGTTCGAGTTCTATCATGCCTCGGCGGACGATGGCTTCGATGTTGAAGAAGTCGTTATAAACAGCGCTGTTCATGTCGCTGAGCGAGCCGTCGAGGTCGTTGAGATAACGCTTTGCGATGCCGCGTGAGATGTATGCGTTGGCATTGTCAGGATTGATAATCAGGGCGGTGTCGAATTCGGCTACGGCATTCTGGTAGTCGTTGAGGTGCATAAGGGTGGAGCCTGAGGCTATGTGCAGCTCTTCGCTGAACGGGTCGAGGCTGATGGCGTGCCGGTAGTCGGACATGGCGTCGGCATAGTTGGAGAGCCGGTCGTTAGCGACGCCACGGTAATGGTAAGCTCTCACATACAAAGGATGAATCTCAAGGGTGCGGGTGAAGTCATCGACGGCACCACTGTAGTCGCCGAGACTGTATTTTGCTATGCCGCGCAGGAAATATGCCTCGAAATCCTTCGGCTTTGCAATGATGGCTATGTTGAAGTTCTTTATCGCCTCGGTATAGTTCTCTTTCGAAAGCTCAATCTTACCCATCAAAACGTAGTGTTTGTGGTTGATTTGCGCGTTCATCTCCACAAAAGGGACGATGAGAAAAAACAATATGACGATAAGCTTTTTCAATTATTTCTGGTATTTCATGAATGCGTCCATGATGGTATCCTGGTAGGTCTTCGACACCGTGATGTCCTTGATGCTGGTGGTGTCGAACTGAATTGTGAACTCGTTGAGGTCTTTTTTCAGTGAGGTGACATGCAGCAGGTTGATCATAAACGAGCGGTGGCAGCGTTGTATCGGTGTGTCGCGCAGGTCGTCGGAGAGCTTCTTGAGGTTGGTGCGAAGCAAGAAATCGACTATCTTGTCGTTATTGATGTATTTGATAGTCACGTAGTTATCCGATGACTCGGCGTAAAGAATGTTTTCCACGTTGATGGAGAGTCGTATCTCGCCTTTTTCGTCTTTGAAATGCACGATATTGTTATCTGAAACTTTTTCTCCGATTTCTTTAATTCTGTTTTTAAGATATTGATTATCAAGGAAAAGTAGCGAGATGGTGTAAGGTATGAGAAGCATCCAGACGGTGTTGGCTGTCGATTTCCAAAAGATGGAATAGATGGCTTCCCATGTTGTCATTTCAGGGTTGTCGTTGAGGAAGTTTTGGATGAATCCCACTTTATAGGCTATGAAGGTGTAGAACACCGACACTATCACGGCGTCGCTGACGAGCCAGATGACATAGTCGGGGTAGGTGAGTTGCACTTTTTTCACCACAAAGTTCATGATGAAGCGGCTTATCGACACCACCACCATGCCGACGAGCACCATCAGTGATGAGTACATCATGTAGTTGGTGCTGCTGTTGTTTGGGATCCATGTCTCGGAGTTGAAAGGGCGGAAGATGTTGATGAACACCAGAGAATAAACAGTGGTGAAGAGTATCATCCTCACCACGTTATTTTTTTCAAGAAGGTAGCTTGGCAATGCTTTATTGCCAAAGATTTTGAGTTTATACTTTCTTGTATCCACTACTGAAGTTTGAACACGATAGGCAGTGTGTATTGTACACGCACTGGGTTGCCGCGTTGTTTACCTGGTTTGAAGTTTGGAAGGCTTTGTACTACGCGTACAGCTTCTTCGTCGCAGCCGCCGCCGATGCCACGGAGCACTTGTACGTGTGAGATCGAACCGTCTTTTTCGACGACGAATCCGACGAACACTCTACCTTGGATGTCGCTTTCGCGTGCCATCATAGGGTATTTGAGGTTTTTCTGGACATACTCAAGAAGTTTGGCAGGGCCGCCTGGGAATTCAGGCTGTTCCTCCACTGATCTGAAGATCTCTTCTTCCACGATTTCCTCTTCTTCAATTTCAGGAGCTTCATAGACGTATTCTTCAATCTCTTCGTTTTGGTCAACTTCGGCGTTGATGTCGATGTCTTCCACCTCGACGTCGTCTTCCACCACCTGGATCTGAGTAACCTGTGGTTTTGGAGCTTGGACAGGAGGTTTAGGCATTTCCTGTTTGGTGATTTCGACCATTTCTTCTTCGATAACCTCAACCTGTCTTGCGAAGGTGTCGAGGTTCTGTTTGTCGTAGCTTCTGTGTTCAAACACGCGCCAGACAATGAATAAAGAAATAACCAATCCGATGAGCGTGAAGGTCAATTTCTTGCTGTCAAGATCAGCTTTAGGTGATTTTTTTATTTCCATAGTAACAAATTTTTTCCTGTTTAAATAACGCTGCGAAGTTAGCAAAAATTATTGAATATGCGAACAATTTTTTGTCATTTTTTTTCGAAAAATGATTTTAAAGATGGAAATGCCTAATACACAGCCGATTACGTCGGCGCAGAAGTCGTAGAAGCTCCCATAGCGGCCTCTGAAGATGTAGATCTGCATAAGCTCGGTAAGGGCGCCGTATGATATTGACACAAGCAGCGTAATCAGTTGAAGCTTAATGCGATAGGCCTTCTCTCTCTCGCAATATTCTTTTCTATAGCCAAAAATTATTGAGAATGCAAATATGGCGAACATGACAGAATGCACTATCTTGTCAGGTCCGAGCCATTCCCAAAATGTTCTGACTTTAGGAAAATAAGACCCCGGCAGGCCACAAAGTATCATGATGATGATACCGCAGAACAAGCCGGGGTAAATATGTCTTGTCAGACGTTCCAATGATTATCCGATAAGAGCTTTGTAGCCTTCTGCGTCGAGGAGGTTGTCCATCTCGGCTGCGTTGGTTACTTCGACTTTGATAATCCAGCCTTCGCCGTAAGGGTCGGTGTTGACTTTCTCAGGAGCGTCGGCGAGTTCCTCGTTGAATTCGATGACTTTGCCGCCTACTGGCATGAACATCTCTGATGATGTCTTGACAGCTTCGATGGTGCCGAATGTCTCTTCAGCCTCGAGAGTCTCATCCAATGTGTCAACATCAACGAAAACGATGTCGCCAAGTTCGTGTTGTGCATAGTCGGTAATACCGATGTAAGCATTGTCTCCTTCTAAACGGATCCATTCGTGATCCTTAGTGTACTTTAAGTTTGTTGGAATATTCATATCTTTTATTTAAAATTGATTTTACTAAATATTTTCGCCACAAAAATACGACTTTTATTGTATCAAAAATTAATATTTCAAAAATATTTTTTATTGTGTCAAGCTGAAGCGTGCCGTGATGCCTGCGAAGACGTTGGTGGTCTTATAAGCGTTGGCAATGAACGGATTGTTCATGTCGTACTTGAAGAACACTTGTGCGCTGAGTCGCTGGCTGAAGGTGTAATCGCCTGTGAGATAGACGTTTATCTTGTTCTGGCCGGATGAAATCTGGCTGTGATGCTCGTCGATGCTTCTCAAAGTGGTGATGTCTCTTCTGAATCCGAGGTCGAGTTTGATCTTGAGGTCGTTGCTCACCTTACGCGAGCCGCTGCCGTCGAACAATGAGAGGCTGAATCCAAGGTCTTTGAAGGTGTATCCGCATCCGATTACAATCTCGCGTCCGTTGACTTCGGTGATCTGGTTGTTGCTGAAGCCAATCGTTATAGTCCTCGATTTCTTGTATTCTATCGATGGCGTGAATGAATTCTGGAATCCGAGGGTGATGCCGATGAGTGGTGAATACTGCTCGTTGAGGAGTAACTGTGCGAGGTCGTATTGCGGGACTCGTGTGTTGGTGCCAGGGAACACCTGCATCTTGTCGTACTCGTTATAATTAACGTTGTTTGCCCAAGAGGTGATGGAGAACGTTGACCTATAAGTATGCGTGATGGAGATGCTCTTGAAATATTTCTTCAGTGCCGGAATCTTCGACAGTCCTGTGAAGTTGATGCTCCAGTTAGGCAGTGCCACGGTGCGGAAGAGGTTGAGATCTGTGTTGCCGGCGCTCTTTCCAGTGTATGCAGCGAGGAATGCGAAGGTGAGCACTTCCTGTGAAGAAGCGGAGTAGCCATATGGATATTCAGTGCCACCGACCTCATCATACACGTATGGCTCGCCCATGTTGACCCAGGCGCTGTTCTCGTGTGCGAGACGGTTGGCTATTTCGAGACGGTACTTGCACAAGTTGTCGAAAAGCTTGTCGCCATCAGAGAATGATGTCCCCGCCATCACGTAGGAGATACTATAGTTGCCGCCTGTTGTCGGGGTGTAGAACTGGAACATTCCCATATCGTCGGCGCGGAAATACTCGGAGAAGTTCTCGGCATAGGTGCGGTTACCAGTGATTTCAATCTTGAAGTCGGTGAACGGCTCGAGGTTAACCTTATAGTTATATGTCTCGCTGAGACGCTCGGTGTAAGGCTGGTTGAAGGTAGAGTCGGTGGTGAGCCAGCCTTTGTTGATGGCGTTGTTGAGCACATTGTCCTTTTGTCCTATTACGAAGCCCCATCCTGGCGACCACATTCTGTCCATGCCTAAGAAGTTCGGTTTGTTCATGAAGCCAGGTAGACCGACGCCTGTTGTCTTGGAGTAGGTGAACGTCACCTTCTTTACACTGCACAGGATGCGTAATGTATTGTCTAATATGGCCTTACCTATATTGTTTTCATTGTTCTTCTCTTTCTTGGCAAGGGTGTCGTTAGGGTCTTTCTTGTTGTTTTTCTCCTCTTTTCCACCTCTTGACCTTGGGTTGCTAGAACGTTTCGGTGTCAAGATTTTCTTCAGATATTCCGAGCGGTTATACAGCTTCGTGACATCGGCAGTGGCTGAAAACTGGAGGCCGTTGTCGTTTTCTATGGTATTACCCAAACGTTTCTGGGTGTAACGTGAGTTGGCAATCCAGCGGTAGTTGCCGGTATAGTTTATTGTTGAGCCGAGCCAGTCGCAGAAAGGCAATTTATTAATAGGTATAGTGTAGCTGAGTTTCACCGATTGGTTGAAACGTGAGATAGAGCCGAAGCTGAGCAATTCGTCGCGAACAGTGTCGCGGTTGGCTCTCCATTCGTCGCTGTTACGTTCAGGATTGCCGGCAGGTTCGTAGATATAGGCCTGCGAAGTGGCGTTGTACGTGAAGTTGAGATTCTTTGTGATGTCGTAACGGAAGTCATAGTTACGCGACCAGTCCCAGCTCTTTGCCGTTGTCTCTTTCAGAAGAATCAAGCCTGATGACTTGTTACGCATCTTCTGGGTGTGAATCTGGCGGTACATCTCGGTGTTGAATGAGAAGCTCTTTGGCAGATAATAGAGGTTGAAATCTTTAAAGAGCTGCATGTATTGTGACGAAGCCCATTGTTTTTTGGCGAATGGGGTCCATGGTTTTGCGCTGGTGGAATAGGCATATCCGATGCCGCCACGATGTGATTTCTGGCGGTTGTATTCCATGTCAGGCGTTGACTGTTCTTGGTTGGTATATGCGTATGATGCGTTGAAGTTCTCCACATCCCAGAAGTGTGGTTTCTTAGATCCGACGCGGTTTTTACGCATATTGGTGATATTGAAGTTCGTCTGTGTGGTTACGTCTCTTGACAAGGCGTTGAGTGAGTCGCGACCGCGCTGGTCGAGGTCCTGAAGTGCCCTGTTGAGTTTCACGTCTGGGTCGAGAGGGTTGTATTCAGGGGTGATAGTGGTATTGTTATGGTCGAAGTGGACTGGCACTGTGACGCCGGTCTTCTGTTGGGCCATAAACTTACCGAGGTCGATATCTGCCGACACGCTGTAATATCTGTTGGAACGGAGGTCGTTCTCGGTGATTTTTGTCTCAAGGGAGCCGTAGCCTGCCGATTTATAGGAACCTGCCACTGCCACGCGTCCAAGGTCGGCGAGATATGCCTCCACTCGTCCTGTGGCGGCGTAGCCTCCGTTGCTGGTGAGGTCGGTCATACGCAGCTCGTTGACCCACACTATCACGCTCTTGTCTTGCGGCACCTCGCCATCGACTTTAGGATTTCGGATACCTATCATCATGGAACGCACTTCGCTGATGGTAGGATTACCGAGCACCTTGATGATGTTTTTGCCGTCGCGTTCGCTATATAGACGGTTGGTTCTTATCTCTGTGTTGCCGTTGGCGATGGCGGTGTTACGGTTTGTTTTCACTTCAACCACCTTGTCGAATTCTATCTCGAAGTTGTTCGACTCCGGCCAGATGGCGTATTCGTCGGTTATCGACGTGCCCCAAGGCGTCATCTTCAGCGGGACCTCGTATTCATAGTAGTTGTCGGTGAGGTCGGAGCCGAAGCGGATGAACGCTGTGACCTCGTTATCAAGCACCGGATTGCTCTCGTAGAGACTCTCGGCGTGTACAAACATCTTGAGTTTCTTATAGAATCGGAAGTCGAACTCGGTGGTCTTATAAACGGCTCTCGCATCGCCATCGACGAGGTTCTTCACTGTAAGCTGCAGTGACTGCTCATTCTGACGTACTGTTGAGGTGGCACCGGTATAAACCTCCACATCTATTCCTGGAGGGATGCAATAAGGAACAGGATAACGGCCGCTGTTTTCTTCCACGTTGACAGCCGACATCTCGAACACGGTGTGGTTGGTTTGGTCGCCTGGCTGGTATTCGCCTGGAGCCTGGATGGCGTTGGTGTATGTACGCCATTCACCACGTACAAGGTCGAGGGTGGCAAAACGCAACACGATGTCGCTCTTGAATCCTTTGAGGAACATTCTCATGAAACGGATGGAGCTGAAGCCTTCGATGTTACCTACCACACGGCTTGGCTCACGTACCGGGATGCGGAACTGATACCATTTTACACGTTGTGTAGTTCCGTTGGCGACTTGTACCACGGCTTCGTGTATGTCGGAGATGAAGTTTTGTCCCGACGTCTGCATCATCTGAGGATTGAGTTCGATGACGTATTGATAGTAGTTTTCCGACTCGCTCAAAGTGTTGTCTTTGTTGATGTCTTCCTCATCTGGCAGAGTGCTGTTATTGGTGGTGTATTCTTCAGTGTATTGTGTCTCGGAAGGTGAGTTGCCTTCGTTGCCGTTGTATTTCTTGTAACGTTCGAGGATGCTTGAATAAACAGGGTCACTGTCATAGTCGCTTCCACGGAAGTAGTGATAATCGTCGGATGAAGGGTCGTAGCTGAGTTTCGCGTAAGCGTCGGCATTGACTTTCGTGCGCATCGTCGATAAGAAGTCGGAGAAGAACGAGCGTTCATCGCTGTTGTTCAAGCCATCGTAACCGATATCCTGATATTGACGTGAGTCTGGGTCGGAGTTGAAGGCATCGACGAGTGCTTGTAGCGATGGCACGCGGCCCCACATTGTGCTATCGACGTTCTCGACGACGGCAGTGGTGGGCAAACCATGCTCATATGACTTGCGACCGTCACGGAGGATGTCTTCCGAAACGTCACCGAGGTTGAAATACAGCTGACCGACATTGGTCTGGTCTTGTCCGTCGTAGAATGGGTCCATCATCCAGAACTCGATATATTCCACGTTGGTGGAGTTGAAATCCGACGATTCGATTGCACGCATGATACCGCCCCAACGGTCTTCAGGGTTGTCGAAAGTGCCGTCATCGTTGACGTGATGGGTATCGTAGTTATAAGGTCCACGTTCGCTAGGATAATAGGCGAGGTTGAGGACCGACATGTTGGTCGATGTTCCAGCTTGGATGTCGCGGTTAGGATAAATCTCAGTGAGGAGAACCTGACGTACGCGGTTGTCCGATAGCTCCTCATTGGTGATATTTGATGGCAGCAGGTTGCCGTATTTGTCGTAAAACACCGACTGGTCGATGCTATACCATGCCAGTTTGGCGCGGTTGTAACCGTTTTCCAGACCTACAGCCGAGCCTTCCGGGAACAGATTGCTCTGGTTTTGTGGCGTGCTGGCGAGATGCCAGAAGTTCCACTGACGCAGGTCGATGGTCGATTTTGCACCTTCAAAGTCGTCGATGTACGATGTGCCTGACTGATCTGAGTCTTTGTTGATGCCTTGGATGAAACGAGCAAACTCGCCCGACACATTGATGCGCGACCTGGTACTGGTTTCGTAAAGAGGCAGTTTGTCGAGCATGTCGGTAAGCCATTGTGACTCAGTCTGATAGTTGATGTCGAAGCCGTAGATGGTGTTGCGGATAGGCTCGTCGTTATAGTTCACTTTAGTGGTGTAGGCGCGCTCGCTGAGATGTAAAATCGTTCCGCCCACTATGAATGTAGGGTTGATTTCGTGTTCTATACGCGCTCCGAGGAAGGTCTTTCTGATTGTTGACATCGCAGTGTTGTTTTCGAGCGACACGTTGATGGATGTGCCCGAATTAAGCAACGCCTCATTGAGAATCGTCACGCGTCCGAGGGTGTAGTCAACAGTGTAATCGACGTTTTCGACGAGTGGGATGCCGCCTGCGGTAACGCGCACCGAGCCTTGTTGCACGTTGAGCGCGTTGAGGTTGATTTCGCTTCCCGATGAAGAAGTGTAACGTCCCTCCAAACGGTATTTGTTCTTGTCGGTATATTGTTGCGCCATCACTTTGGTCAAGGCGTACAATGAGTCGTAGGCATATTTGTCGGCGAGTTCCGGATTGTCTTTAAAGATTTTATCCCTGATCTGACTGCCGAAAGGCTCCAAGACGGTGAAATAGATACGTCCTGTCGCCGAGTTGATGGTACCGCCGTTGGTGGTGGCGCCGTTCACAAAGTCGAACATGCCATCACCGCCCTCAATAGGGTTGTTTTGGGTGTTCAAACGGTCCATTCCCATAAGGTGCAACAGCGAGAGACCTTTGATTTCTGCAGGAGCATCAGCAAAATAACCTGTTGCCACACCGTTGTCGTTGCCGAGATAAAGGATGTCCATGGTGAAGTTTGTCGCAGCCACCTGATATGCATGGATGTTATAGACGTTCTTCATCATAAGGTTCCACATAGGCATCTTGGTGTTGATAGTAGTGCTCTTCAACATCTTGGTAGTCAAGAGGTTAGGTTCTTGAATGCCTTGGTCGGAGAACTCACCGACTTGGAACACCTGGTCTTGTCCGATGACGGTATATTGATACGCTACTGCAAGGGTCTGGTTTGAGTTGAGCGTCACGTTCAAGGTGATGAAACCGAGTTTTCGGTTCAGGGTGTATTCGTTTGGGTTCAGCTTTCTGGCTTTCTGGATCTTCTCGAAGTCGCGGCCCGATTGGTAGCCCTGGCTTGTGAGGTAGGCTGTCACCGTGTTGAGGTCGCGAATCTGTGTCGTATCCATGTTCCTGATGAGGTCGTTGGCATCGTTGAAAGGTAATGCCTGCTGACCAGCATAAATGTTGGAATGAACCTTCTCGTGGTTATAAATCCATTCTTCTTTGCCTTCGCCTAAGTCGGTGAATGCCACTATGTTACGACAGTTTTCGTAATTGGAGTTGGTGTTAGTCACCCACACCTCAATCTTGGTGATGTTGATGTCGGATGTCACTGTTGGCAAGGTGGCGAGTGCCGCTTCGTAGTTATCGCGGAAATATTGGCTCAGGAAGAAGTGCTTATTCTCTTCATAGTCAATGGCTTCGAGCGTAAATTCCTGTGTCAGGGCGCCACCGTTGACAGCGATATTTTGAGTCTCGCTTTCTTGGTAAGATGCTATGGCTGTGACGCTGGTCTTTCCGAATTTTAACTTCGTCTTGAAGCCGAAAAGTGATTGAGTGCCAGTTATTAAGGTGCTTTTTAGAGGCATGCTGACGTTACCTGCTTCGATGAGTTGGAGGATATCGTCTTCGTCGCCTTCGTATTTCAGTGTGAATTTGTTTTCAAACGAGAACTGAGTCTTGGTGTTGTAGCTCATCTTAAACTGGATCTTCTCGCCGATTTTTGCGGAAGCGCTTATTTGGATATTCTCGTTGAAGTCGAAGTTGGTGGTACGTTGTTGTGCCACGGTGAGTGCCGGGTCGCGGCGGCGTTGGTATTTCACGCCGAATGTCACGTCGGCGGAACCTTGCAGCTTGATGTCGATGGTGTTGCTGCCGAAGATTTTGTCAAACACCTTTCCTCCGATGTAGATTGGAGGTATCAGGGAGTTGCCGTTGCTGTTGCCGATGGCCTGTTCGCGGCGTTCTTTCCAATAGTCTTTGATAGCTTGTTGTTGGGTGTAGTCGGCATACTGCTTTTGTGTCATCGTGTAAGGGTCACGGATGGTGAAGTCGCCGACTTTGCTGACGAAAACATATTGTCCGGTTACCGGGTCGTATTCAATGGCGTGTGTTACGTTCGACGGCTCACGAAGCATGATGCCCGATGTCTGACCCTGGCCATATGGGTCGTCGCTGCTCTGCGCCTTGGCGTTGAAGCCGATACAGACCAGCGAGATAGTTAAAATATATATTAACTTCCTGATAATCATAATTTTACGTTTACAAAAGCCTTAATGACTCTTTGATTAGATCCTCGACGGTAGGGTTCTCCATCTGTTTCAGGAGCTTGTCCAACACTTTTTCGATGCTCATCTTATTGAAGCCCAAGACCATTAATGCAGATAACGCTTCATCTTTCAATGTATTGTTTCCAATTGGAGAAATATCACCGCCCGCCTCGAGTTTTCCGACTTTGTCGTGTAGATCGACGGCGATACGCTGGGCGGTCTTGGCTCCGATGCCTTTCACGCTTTGAATCATCCGGATGTTGTTGGTGGCGATGGCATCGACCGCTTCTTTTACTGTCATCGACGACAGAATGAGGCGGGCGGTGTTGCATCCCACTCCCGACACCGTGATGAGCTGGAGAAACAGCTCGCGCTCGCTCTCGGTGTAAAATCCATACAACGTATGCGCGTCTTCACGTATCGCAAGGTGCACAAAAAGCTTCACGTGCTGCTGCTCACTAATGGCCGTGAAAGTGTTCAAGGTGATATTGATAAAATATCCAATCCCTTGATTATCAAGCACTACGTAAGTAGGATTCTTCTCAACAACGGTTCCCGAAATGAAACTATACATATAAATTTTTGCCTATTATCTTTAAACTTGCAAAAATAATAAAAATTTTGGTACGAAAAAGGATTATTTTTTTGAAAAAAATATTGAATTGAATTAGGATTTTTGTAACTTTGCAAAATCTCATTTGATTATAAAATTTTAACGATATGAAATCAATAGTAATTCTCGCCGGCGGCGGTCCGGCACCAGGCATCAACACGGTGGTAGCCACTGTGGCAAAGACATTTTTGAACGACGGTTTCCGCGTGATCGGACTCCATGAAGGCTATAAAAACCTGTTCAAACCGAATCCGAGGACAGTGGATATCGACTTCATTTACGCCGACCAGATTATGAGAATGGGTGGCTCGGCACTGCAGATGAGCCGTTACAAACCAAAAGACGAGGAGTTTAACGTTGATTTCTTCGTAAAAAACGATGTCAACCTGCTTGTGACGATAGGCGGCGACGACACTGCCTCGACAGCGAACCGCATCTCTAAGTTCCTGATGAAGAACAACGTACACGTTCAGAACATCCACGTGCCTAAGACCATCGACAACGACCTTCCGTTGCCTGAAGGAAGCCCTACTTTCGGCTATTATTCAGCCAAAGAAGCAGGCGTGAAGATTTTGCAGACGGTGTATGAAGATGCTCGCACCAGCGGCAACTGGTTTGTGGTGTCGGCGATGGGTCGTGAGGCTGGCCACCTCGCATTCGGAATGGGCTATGCATGCCATTACCCTATGATAATCATCCCAGAGATGTTCTACAAGACAGAGGTGACATTCGACAAGATTATGAGACTCATCATCAGCTCGATGATAAAGCGTAAAATGCTTGGTATCAACTACGGTGTGGCAAGCGTTAGCGAGGGCGTGTTCCACTTTATGACTGATGAAGAGATTCACAACTCGGGCGTGAACTTCACATACGACGAGCACGGTCATCCTGAACTTGGCAACGTCAGTAAGGCTCACATTTTCAATATGTTGCTGCAACAGAGATTGAAGATGTTAGGCCTAAATATCAAGAGCCGTCCGGTGGAAGTCGGCTACGAAATCCGTTGCGTCGATCCGTGCGCTTTTGATTTGCAATATTGCTCAATCCTCGGCTATGGCGTGAAGAAGCTGTTCGACCAGGGCATCACAGGCGCTATGGTGACCGCCGACCCGAAGGGACAAGTCAGCCCGCTGTATCTGAAGGATGTGGAAGACGAGAACGGCAAGGTGAAACCACGTTTGGTGAACATGCAAGGCGAGAAGGCGAAGCTGGTGTTCAACCACTGCATGCAGTACATCACCCCAGCCGACTACGAAGCCGCTAAGAAATTCGTGGAGAACCCTGCGGAATACGATTTCCGGAAGATTCTGAATTGGGCGGAATAACCATCCCAAAACAACCTATGTAGTAGAGACGTGCCATGGCGCGTCTCTACAATTTTAGAATCAAAAACATTTTAAATTATGGGACCTGTTAAAACAACATTTCATAATAAATTTCGTATCCCATCCGCACGCGCCGATTGGCACGATTACAATGGTGGTGCATATTTTGTGACGATTTGCACACAAAACCGCGAACATTTTTTCGGTGAAATTGAAAATGGGGAAATGGTTTTATCGGAAATTGGAAATTATGCAAATCAAAAAATATCCGAAATACCGCAACACAATCCATACGCAGAAATCCCATTATGGGTTGTGATGCCGGATCATGTTCATATGATTGTGATAATAAAAACATTCGATGATTGTAGAGACGTGCCATGGCGCGTCTCTACAGACGGAAAAAACAAACGTATGCAGGATATTGCAAATAAACAGGGCAAATTGTCAACGATGATTGGTGGTTTTAAACAATCCGTTACCCGTTTCGCCCGCACAACACAACCCTGTTTTGCATGGCAAACACGATATTATGACCGCATCATCCGCGATCAGAATGAAATGAACCGCATTGCGAATTATATCGAAAACAACGTCGCAAAATGGATTGAAGGTTGCGAGGTCGATTATTAGGGATTACGAAATTACCAATTGCAGCGTGCTTCTGCTCCTTTGCTCCACAAACACCTTTTTCCCTTTGATGAAATCGTTTTCGATGCCAGATTGGTAGTGGCGAATTGTAAACAATTGAAGGCCAATATTATAACGAATTATGAATGACTGCTCTAGTGATGCGATGAGCTGCTGGAGCTTCTTTTCATTTTCATCGATGCAGATTGAGAGGTCGAGGGCTGAGGTCTGAATCATGTTGGCGTGGATATTCAGCTCGTTGAGCATCGCGAAGAGGATGCCAAGGTTCTGCTCATTCATGAACGAATAGTCGCGTGGGCGGATGGTTACAAGCATCTGGTTGTCCTTCACTATGAACGATGGCACATAGTTGATAAACTCGTCGCTGCCATCTACGATTGTAGGCTCGAGCGAGGCGTCGAGGAAACAGCGTACCTTCAACGGGATGTTCTTATTTTGAAGAGGTTTTGTCGTCTTCGGGTGCAACACTGATGCTCCGTAGAACGTCAGCTCGGTGGCTTCGGAGTAGGAGAGATGCGGAATCTTCACCGTGGTCGGGAAACGCTTCGGGTCGGCGTTGCGCACTCCGTCAACGTCTTTCCATACTGACAACTCCTTGGCATCCAATAGGTTGGCGAAGATGGCGCCAGTGTAGTCTGAGCCTTCGCGGCCAAGCGTTGTGGTCACCACCGGTTTCGTTGATGAGCCAATGAAACCTTGCACAATATACATCGTTCCGTCGTGTTCCTGTTGTAATTTCTCTATTCTCAAGCGGCTTTCGTCGAAATCGACGTTAGCTGTGCGGAAATTATGGTCGGTGATGATGTATTCGCGTGCGTCCAAGAGCTTGTTTTTGATGCCGTTTTCATTAAGAAATGCTGAAATTATCGTGGTTGAGAGCATCTCGCCGAAGCTTATTGTCTGGTCGTACTGGTAGTCGTAGTCGTAACCTGTCTCCTGCAAATTTAGATATAGGTCTAAAAACAGATTCGTAACTGCCTCAAACACAGGGTGTTCGGAGTTACCGTTGAATAGTTCGAGCATGATTTTCTCATGATATTCCATGAGATCTTTCAAAGCACTAATAGGGAGGTGTCCCTCGTTGTCGCGGAACTCTTTGAGTGCTTTCTCGATGCCGTTGGTGGTCTTTCCCATGGCGCTGATGACGAGCATTAGGTCGCTACGGTCTTCATTCTCAATGATTTTCTTGAGGTTTCTGACAGCGTCGGCATCTTTCACCGAGGCTCCACCGAACTTATAGACTCTTTTTATCATGACGAAATCCTGTTTTCAAAATAACGTCACAAAAATAAGAAATATTTTTAATTTTAGAATATAAATGCTAATAAAACGTAGATCCAGTGGGCTGATATTCCTGCCACGAGGCCGCCGATGGTGTGAGCGCCGATGGCCTTAGGGATGAGTTCGCGGTGTCCGAGTGAGTCGAGCATGGCGGTGTGTGTGCTGAGGAATCCGCTCCAGCACATTCCGATGGCAGTGCAAACCGCGATGGCGTTGTTGTTGACGATGCCTTCAGCAATGAACTTAGGCAGCAGACCGAGGGCGGCGCCGACAGCACCTAAAGATGTGATTGGGAACGCCACCAGCTCTGGGTTCTTGAATCCGAACAGCCAGTCGAACACGAAGTCGATCTTGCCAGCGAGGTAAGGCAACACCGGCACGCCTTCGTATGCCACGCCGCTGTATTCGCTGCCTGTTGCCGGGCCGAAAGTGAGCATCATCACCACTGTCGAGATGATGAGCACGCCCGGGATGATGGCAAGGCCGATAGAAACGCCTTCTTTGCCACCGTCGAGGATAGCGTCGAGGAAACGAAGGAACACGTTGCCTTGCGATTTGAACGAGATTTTCTGCTCATCGCCGCCTTCAGGGTTTTCCATGGTGTCGAGTTCTGGATACGCCTTCAACGAGAAACGCTGCATCAGTCTTGTGGAGACGATACTTCCGATGATGGCGCCGAGCAATCCGACCAAGGCCCCTTTGAGGAATCCGAGACCGAGCATATAGAAAATCACCACCAGACCCATTCCGAAAGCGGTTCCGAAATTGGTCAGTGAGGCGAGCTGGTATTTCTTGAAATAATGTGAGAAATATTTGTCTTTCGACAAGGTGATGATGGCTGGGTTGTCCGACAGGAACGTCAGGATGCCGCCGAGGGCAGCGACGCCTGGAAGGTTATAGATAGGCTTCATCAGCGGACGAAGGATGTACTCGATGAGTCGCACCACGCCGAACTCGACCAAAAGCTTGCCGAGAGCGCCGGATACGACGCACACCGCCATCAGGAAAAACACCGTCTCCAAGAGGAGGTGGTATGAGGTCTGCATGATGGTGTTCAACATGTTGGCAGTGCCCATGCGAGTGCCGAGGAAACCGAAAAAGATGGCGAAAATGAGGAGGAAGATACCCGCCTCAAGACGTCTCAAACTTAAGAATTGCCAGTTTTTTATATTCATAATTTGAAATTTTTACTTGTTGATGAAATTCAATCTCCATGTCACGCCGAGGTTCACCTGATAAGAGATTTTGTCCTTAGCGGTCTCTCTCACGACATGCTCTTCGTCATATAAAATAACCAAAGGTGTTGTTGAATCTACTATCGGTGTTATTTCTGTTTGATTTTCAACGCTTCTGATCACGTCGCTCACCGCGAAAAAGCCGTGGATGCGGATGTTTTGGCTGTTCTTCAGAGGATAGAACTCGAAGCCGCCACCACAGAATTTGATGTCGGTGCCAGGCAGAACGCAAATGTCATAAACCTTCTCGATAGGAATGTTTATATCCTGTGACTCGTTGATGTCGAAACCGCCTTTTGCAAACAGTTGGAACTTGTTGCTGAACAAGTTAACTCCCAAACGGCCAATCACTGTGATGTCTTTGAAGAAGAAGTCTTTCTGCTCGCTGTTGGCGCGGTTTGTGAAATCGAGGTAACCGACAACAGGACCAAACTGATAGGTAGTACCGAGCGCAATCACATTCATGAAAGTGCCTTTTTTATACTCGTACATATTGACCGAGCAAACCGGACCGAAATGCTTGTAGTTGGCGCGCCAATGGAGGCTGTAGTTGTACAGACTTCCAAAAAGAATCGCTTTGTCGAAAGGCGAGTTGGTGAACTGGAACGTAAAGGTGTTCTTGCCGTTGTTGGTGGTATATTCGAGGTTTGCGCCGAAACGGTAGCAGCTGAAATTGTCCCAGAAATTGGAATGATAATATACGTCGATAGGGGCGAGGTCGTACTCAATGCCGCCCATTGCCACAATTTCCTTGCCAGTTGTCAAAGAAAGGTTTTTAGTGATGCGCCATCCCAAATAAAGGTAATCGGTGGCATCGAAGAAGTTGTAATCTCTCTGTATCTTATTGAGTCTCTGACGATAAGCGTAGTAAAAATTGTCGTTGATGTCGCCGGCGATGATGAAATCCAAAATCTTTCCGTTGAAGCCTGAATTGGTGGCATCGTCATAGATGAAACAGTCGAAATCTGTGCGAGCCTCAATCTTCAACTTATTGATTCCATAGTTGTTTTCCTTGGTCATCTGGGCAAAAACTGAGACCGAAAAACACGCAAAAACTGCTAAAAGTAATAATTTTTTCATTATTTTTCTTTTTTCTCACAGATTCCACGGATTATCACTGATTTGGTTTTTTCTGTGTGAATCTGTGTAATCTGTGAGAGATTATTATTTCAAATTTTCGCTGCAAAATTATGAAAAATATTTGTATCTTTGCAAATTGTAAAAATATTTAAATCATGAATTTCAAACCTTATAACTATACTGAAGAGGAACTTCAGGCAAGAATCGAAAAAATTATTGAGAAACAAAGCAAAAGCAGTGACCGCCGCGAGGCTTTGAAGACTATTTTCCAAAGCATTGATTTCACTACTTTGGAGGCGTTTGACAATGCCAAGAAGATTGAAGATTTCTGCGCTAAAGCCATTGATTTCCAAAAGAATAGCATGGGAATCTCGGTGCCGGCAATATGCATCTACAGTCCGTTTGTGAAGCAGGCGAAAGGCCTCTTGAAAGGCAGCGGAATCAAGGTTGCCACTGTGGCTTGCTGCTTCCCTTCAGGTCAGATGCCGTTCGAGTTGAAGAAAAAAGAGGTGGAATATTGTGTGGAGCAGGGCGCCGACGAGGTCGATATGGTGATTTCACGCGGCACGTTCCTTGCAGGCAACTATGATGAGGTTTACAATGAAATCGAGGCGATTCGTGAGATATGCAAGGCGCCTGTCCATCTGAAGGTCATACTTGAGACCGGCGAGCTGAAGACTGTCGCCAACATCCGAAAAGCCAGTGAGTTAGCAATTTTAGCTGGTGCCGATTTTATAAAGACATCGACTGGAAAAATCGCTGTCAACGCCACTCCGATGGCGGCTTTGATAATGTGCGACACCATCAAGGAATACTACGAAACAACTGGCCAGATGGTCGGTTTCAAGCCTGCCGGCGGCATGTCAACAATAGAAGACGCGCTCACCTATTATTATATAGTTAAGGACATCCTCGGCGAGAAATGGCTCAACAAGAACTATTTCCGCGTTGGAACGAGTCGTTTAGCAGGAAAGGTGATGGAGGAGTTACAAAATATGTAACTCCTATCTCATGTTGAACTCATTCATCTGCTTGACTCTTGTCTTGCCAATATCCTCGCTGATTGAATTTCTGGCGCTGTTTCGATATTTGATGTAGTTGGTTGATGCCCAACTCGGATCAATTATTTCGAAATCTCTGATAACACATTTTACTGCCGTCGTGCCTAGCACCGATTCAACAATTGCGTAATAACGGACATTGTAACTTACGACGTTGGTTCTCAAGGCATTACCGATAATTGTGCCTAAGAAACCTTCATTTCCTGTGCTGATGTCGAATGAGACCTCTTCTTCCCAATAAATCTGCTTGCCCTCGCTGTGAAGTTTCGCTTGGAGAATTGCAGCTTCCTGTTCTTTGCGGATGCGCTCCTCTTCTGCACGGCGACGTTGCTCTGCCAACTGGCGTTCCTGCTCTTCGCGTGCCTGAACTTTTGCCAACTGCTGCTGAACCTGGCTAATGTAAGGCGATTCCGGATAAGCGTTGATATATTCTGAATATTTTTGTGATGTATTGATAGCACAAGCTTCATCATATAATAACTTATAAGCTATGCTGATTTTATCTTGAGCTTCGTTTATATAAGGGCTTTTCGGATAAGTTGCGATATAAGACTTGAATTGTGCGACATCTCTGTCTCCAATACGGTTGAATGCGTTTTTGTAAACATTGGCAATCTCATTCTGAGCGGCATCTGTTGAAATCACTTTTGAGTATTTGCCAATAAAATCTTCAACATCTTTAATATGTTTGGCTGACAAATCATTCGGATTTGACAGTTGTTTCCATTGATTATTGGCATATTCTATCATTTTTTGATTGGCTATATCCAGATATGACGATTGCGGATTGTTTGTAATATAGTCTTGGTAAGCTTCCAAAGTGTTTAAACCGATTGTTCTTAACAGGTTTTGTTTGGCAAACTCATTGTCGGTTAATGTATAATTATAGAATGCAATTCTGTCATTATATTGCATATACATTATTTTATAATCCTGAATCCAGTCACATGCTTGGCTGTCCTTGAATTGTAGCAGGTATTTTGGATCTTTGACGCCACCTAAGCAATTATTATAACCAATATAATTACCATTATTAATTCTTTCATCAAAATAGCCAAAACGATATTTATTATCAGGGTTGTTTATGTTGTTTCTGTTATGTACGTCATCCCATTTGCCTTTATCATTAATGGATTTTACTGATTTTCCATTGTTAAATTGAAGAAAACTTGAGTTATATCCAACCCAACTACTTGAGCCGGGAAATTTAAATTTGTATTTGAAAAATCCGTAAATATCACCTTCTGAATTTATGAATTCTTTCACCGCTTTGCCATATTTCCCAAATCCGTAGCTTTTGCTGGTACCACTCGAAATAGTAAACATTACGGCTTTGGATGAGCCTGTAATTATCACATCATCATTTGATATGAAACGGAAAGGATTGCCAACATGTTTATCATATTCATAAGAATATACAATATCTTTAAGTTTTATTTCAGCTTTGTTTGGAAGTCCTTTTGGTCCTAAATTGCATAATGCCACATTGCTGCCGTCGTTGGAATTGACAATATGTAATGATGTTCCGCTCGCATCCATAAAAGCTAAAAGCTGCCCATTGGGTGACACGTCAATGGCATTGAATCTGGTATCAGCTTTGAACGGCAATGAGAATGATGATTTTGGCACGTCTTTATTCAGCGCGTTTTTGCAATCGTAAACAATGATATTGTTTTTATCGTCCAAAACGTATAGCTTCTGAGTTGGTTCATTGAAAACAAAGCCTTTGACGATAACGTTATCCTCAAAAACCTTGTAATCAGGTTCATCATTGCGGAATTTGTAGTCGCGGTATTCCATCGGAATTAATGCATGGCCCTCATTGTTACTGTTTTGCGCGAAAATGCTACCTGTAAACAGCAAAACTAAAGTTAAAATGAAAAATCTTTTCATAATGTAAAATTTTTATTTGTTAGTAATTTATGAATCTCATAGCAATAAAAAAGCGTGAAACTTAACCGTTTCCAGCTATCCAAGGTATTTGGCGTAACCTGTTAAATCGAAAAAATAATCAAGCTCACGCTGGGCGTGAACATATTGACCAAATTTCCATTTAACTGTCTGTAAAATCGCCAAATTTTTGAACAGATGAAAGTTGTCTCTATGCTTTAATTATGTTAAATAATCTTGTTTTTCTGTTTTTTAGAATCGTTTAATTATAATATCGTGTTAATTCGTTGCATATATAATAAAAAATCGAATACATTAATCATTTTACCAAATCAAAATACAAAGCATTGGTTCCAAGCCACCAGTATTTCGTTTTTTCATTTTCTAAATTTGCATAAACAGAAGATGAATAAACAAGGCTGAGAGCATCAGCTATGTCTTTTGCAATTCCGTTTTTAATCAAACGGTCGGCGAGGTGTGCTATTTTATTTGGCAATAGCAAATGCACATTGTCTTGGGTTATTTTCGGAGAGTTCATAATCTTATTTCATTGAAATTTTTAAAAGTCAGAGTTTTTAACGATTGCTCTGTATTCAAAAACACTAATATATCCTACAGAAGCGTTTTGTTGTTCCATGCGTAATAGAACCCAACGTCGAGCCTGTTGCAAACTCGTTGTGGTGTAAAAACCTCTGCCGAAATCAAGAGGACGGTTCGAATCCAATATTTTCGGCCGTTTTACAATATCCAGACTTCCGTGATACAATATCATTTCTGATGTTTGTTTAAAAATTCCACAATTTCATCTTGAATCTGTTGGGCGCTTTGAGTGTGTAAAATCTCATAATGTTCTAACAGAAAATGAATTACACCATACTTCTCGAACAATTGTTCAGTCTCGCGACCACCTTTATTTGCCATTGTTTTGTATTGCTCAATACAGAACGCTACAAATTCTAATTTTGCGAGCTGTTTGGTGTCGTTCATGTCAAATTAAATTATTCAGTTTGCAAATATAATAAAAAAGTAAATGATAAAACTACAAATCTTATCTTTTAACCATTTTCATGATTCTGCCGTCTATATTAATAAGGTATACCCCTTTATTCAAATCCCTAACATCAATAACATTGGCATTTTCAACAGTTTTTACCGTTTTTCCGTTAAGGGAATAAATGGTAACTAACTGAGGCTCAATGTTTTCAATATAAATAAAATCTGACGTCGGGTTGGGATAAACATGAACGGCAGGATTATTTGTTTCAGCAATTCCGACGTTGTCTAATGTCATGAACCAATGTGGGCTGAACCCTACGACACCGCCGTCGGAATATTCTGCACTCATGGAAAACATGTAGGCAGTGTTAGGCTCCAATTCCTCAATGACGGCTTCGACATAACCCTCGGTGCCAATCTCAACCTCGTGATAATATGTGCTTGCTTCGTTATCATAGAAAAAGTAAGCCCTTGAGAATGAAGCGTTTCCTGGATGTAAGTCGGCCGACAGTGTAGCTGTGTGTGCGGTTACATCTTTGGCTTCGTAAAGCAAGAAACCTGTGAGCGCATGGATGGGATAGCCGTTGTTTGTGCCGTTGTCCATCACAAAAGCGTGCGAGCTCATATCAATCTGGTTCTTAAACTGCTCGGTTTGCATCTCTGCCGATGTCTTGCTGGTACCGTAGTTGGTGGTTCCGCCGCAGGTGTTGAGATAGAAGCAGTTGCTGACATTTATTGAAACCTCGTCTTTTGTCGGGTTGATAGGGCTTACCATGCCGAAGATGCCGCCTTTTGTTGCTGCATTCACAGTTCCAACGTTATAGCAACTACTAACACTCACGTTGTTTTCTTGTAATGTCGCGCCCACTATGCCTGCAGCTACACTCAACATGAATGCGCTGCCTGTGATGGTGCCGGTGTTATAGCATTGGCTTATCGAGGCATCGTCCATGGCGATTCCTACAATGCCGCCAGCACCTGCCGCTCCAGTGAATCCTCCGTTGTTAGTCGCAGTGATGCTGCCATGGAACGAGCACTCATCGATGCCGGAAGATTCCGCTACTGCCGCTGCTATGCCACCGGCTCCGCAGTATGATCCGCTGTTGCTCACACTGATGGTGCCAGAGAAACTGCATTGATACACAAATGCCTCGCCAGCCATGCCGCCAACGATACCACCAACGCCAGTGCCAGTGGATGTGATATTTCCGTTAGTCACTGAAAGATGCTTGATCACACCCGTCTTATCT
>Ga0265301_10002031_pt1 | contig 24555 bp, 23 predicted proteins | sample AusTroGonzalo_MG_2_FD_193488 | JGI IMG/M metagenome (GOLD analysis project Ga0265301, IMG submission 193488) | Bovine rumen microbial communities from tropical cattle in Woodstock, Queensland, Australia - Gonzalo_04 | ecosystem: Host-associated > Mammals > Digestive system > Stomach > Rumen ... | reverse complement strand
CCGACCCAGCTTTGGATCCAGGCCAGGATGTTGAAAAGAAAATCATTCATTCCGGGTTATTCCCTCCTTAATATGGTGCAGGGATCCTCCGGTACGGGATCATAGCCTCCCTTGCTGAAGGGGTTGCAGCGCAGGAGACGCCAGGCTGCCATTCTCCCGCCCTTCCAGGCGCCGTATCGTTCAATCGCGGTCACGGCATACTCGGAGCAGGTCGGAATATATCGGCAGCTGGGACGTTTCTTGCGGTGGCTCAGTTCCCGTCTGTAGAAGCGGATCAGCCACAGAAATAGACGTTTCATCTGGCGCGGTTCCCTTCTCCTGAAGCAGCGTCCGGATTCGGTTCCGGATCATGTTTCAGCAGCGCATTCTGCTTTTTCAGCAGGTATCGCACGTCCCGCTTCAGGTCGTCGAAGGCGGCCTCTGCGGCTGAAGGTCTGGCGACGATCACGTACAGACCGGTTTTCACATCCCCCAGATAGGGCCGGAAGCATTCCCGCAGGCGGCGCTTGATCCGGTTCCGGGTCACGGCGTTGCCTGTTTTCTTGCTGACGGAAAACCCGATCTTCAGCTCCCGGCCCGGGGCCAGAAGCATGACCAGATTACGGCAGGCGACCGAATGTCCTCTGCGGTAGACATATTGGAACGCCCGGTTCTTCTTCAGCCGATAACGTCTCTCCATCGTTGGTTCATCATTCATCCGCTTCAGGCGGATTCACCCTTGCTTTATGAGGAAAAGCCCGCCCATTGGAAAACGGGCGGGCCTCATCCACAGTCATACTGAAGTCGGCTGTACGGCAAATTACACCGTCAGCTCTTTGCGGCCGCGGCGGCGGCGGGCAGCCAGAACCCGGCGGCCGTTCTTGGTCGACATGCGGGCACGGAAGCCATGCACCTTGCTGCGCTGACGCTTCTTGGGCTGGTATGTACGGAACATAATCAACACTCCTCACAGATTACAACTCGTTCACGGATCCCGGGGATCCTCATTTTCGGACCGTCCCTGAAATTCGGACAGCCCAATAAATATATCAGAATTCCCAAACCCTTGTCAAGCACACTTTTAGAAAACACAGCCGTTTTTGTCCGACTTTCTTTCCCGGCCTGTGTCCGCCGCTTTCCTCAACCACAATATGTAGTTTTCTGCTTCCTTAACTCTTCCACATAATCTTCCTTCTCCCACGGCAGCTCCACATCCGTGCGCCCGAAATGCCCATAGGCCGCGGTTTGCCGGTAGATAGGCCGGCGAAGGTCCAGACGGCTGATGATCGCGGAGGGCCGGAAATCGAATACTTTTCCCACAATCTCAGCCAGTTTGTCATCCGGCAGCACGCCGGTGCCGAAGGTGTCCACAAGAATGCTGACAGGCTCAGCCACGCCGATCGCGTAGGCCAGCTGAATCTGGCAGCGTTCCGCCAGTCCGGCGGCAACCACGTTGCGGGCAGCGTGCCGCGCGGCATAGGCAGCGCTGCGGTCCACTTTGGTGGGATCCTTGCCGGAGAAGGCGCCGCCGCCGTGAGGCGCGGAGCCGCCGTAGGTATCCACGATGATCTTGCGGCCGGTCAGGCCGGTATCCCCCGCGGGGCCGCCGATGACAAACCGCCCGGTGGGATTGACGAAGATCCGGGTGTTTTCCGTAATCAGTTCATGGGGAATCACCGGCAGGATCACCTGCTCGATGATGTCCGCGCGCAGTTTGTCCTGATCGGCGTCCGCAGCGTGCTGGGCGGAAATAACTACGGTGTCAACCGCCACAGGCTGATTATCCTCGTAGGCGACGGTCACCTGGGTCTTGCCGTCGGGATACAGATAAGGCAGCGTGCCGTCCTTGCGGACCTTTGTCAGCCGCAGGGCCAGGCGATGGCTCAGTGCGATCGGCAGGGGCATTTTCTCCGGGGTTTCGTTGCAGGCATAGCCGAACATCATGCCCTGGTCTCCGGCGCCGATATCCTTCTCGTCCTTTCCGTCGCGGGTCTCAAACGCGTCGTTAACGCCCATGGCGATATCCGGGCTCTGGTCATGGATCGCGGTCATCACCGCGCAGGTAGAGCCGTTGAATGATTTTTCCGGGGCGTCATAGCCGATATCCGTCACAGTCCTGCGGACAATGGCATTGATGTCCACATAGGAAGAGGTTGTAATCTCACCCATGACGGTGATCATGCCGGTTGACGCGAAGGTTTCGCAGGCTACGCGGGCATAGGGATCCTGTGCGATGATCGCGTCCAGCACAGCGTCGGATACCTGGTCGCAAAGTTTGTCGGGATGTCCTTCGGTTACGGATTCAGAGGTAAAAAGTCTGCGCATGGTTTGTCTCCTGTCTTATTGAATTTCTGAAATAAAACCGCCCGGCTTGCACACAAGCCAGGCGGGATTCGATCTTTCAGACCGTCCTTATCTGTCAACGCTTCCCATGGGGAGTGTGCCGCGCTGCGGGATTTGGCACCTTGCTTGCGCCGGTTGCCGTGACGTCATCGGGCCCGTCCCTCGGTCACTCGTGATAAGGTATTCAGTTGCGGTGATTATCATAACGGTTCAAAAACCGTTTGTCAATGTCTGAAACAAATCTTTTTTACACTATCCAAGTGCTATCCGAAGGGGGTTTGGGGGGCGATCGGAAAGCCCCCCAATTTATACCAGTGCTGCCGTAATAATGGACATCTGATACACTTCGTCGGCATTGCAGCCGCGGCTGAGGTCGTTGATCGGTGCATTCAGTCCCTGCAGGATCGGGCCGAAGGCGGCAAACCCGCCGAGCCGCTGGGCAATCTTGTAGCCGATGTTGCCGCTCTGGATTTCCGGGAAAATGAAGGTGTTGGCATAACCGGCAACCTTGCTGCCCGGGAACTTCAGCTGGCCGACAACGGGGGAAACAGCGGCGTCAAACTGCATTTCGCCGTCCACCGCGAGGTCCGGAGCCTTTTCCTTGACGATGGCCGTAGCATTGCGGACCAGGTCCACGTTGGCGCCTTTGCCGGAGCCCTTGGTGGAGTAGCTCAGCATGGCAACCTTTGGATCCATGCCGAAAACCTTGGCGGTTCCGGCGGTGGCAATGGCGACTTCCGCCAGCTGCTCCGCAGCGGTCAGGGTCACATTGCCTTCCTTGTCCTTCCGGTCCTCATAGGAAATGTTGATCGCGCAGTCGCCCATGCACAGCATTTCATTGTCACGCACGAGGATGAAGCAGGAGGAGACCAGATTGGACCCTTTGCGGGTTTTCACAATCTGCAGTGCGGGACGGACGGTATCCGCTGTGGAATAGGTAGCGCCGCCGAGCAGCGCGTCCGCAACGCCCATCTTGACGAGCATGGTGCCGAAATAATTACCCTTCTGAAGCAGTCCGCGGCATTCCTCTTCCGTCATCTTGCCCTTGCGGAGCTCGACCATGGTCTTCACCATTTCTTCCATGCCGGGATAGGTCTCGGGGTCCAGGATCTCCAGCCCTTCAATATCGAAACCGCCGTTGGCAGCCACAGCCTTCACTTCCTCGACGGGGCCGACCAGCACCGGGGTCAGAAACCCTTCCTTCTTCAGGCGGGCAGCGGATTCCAGGATCCGGGCATCCGTTCCTTCGGTATATACGATCTTCCGCGGATTGGCTTTCAGGATATCAATCAGATTTTGAAACATCTAGGTATTCCTCCAGTTATTCAGTATCTTCTCATCAATCTCCCAACATGCTCGCTCATTGCAGCCGAAAGGGGTTCGGGGGCAAAGGCGCCAGTGGGTTCGTAACGCCCGGAAAAAGAGCCGGTGGCTCTTTTTCAGTGGAGAACGGGCGGTAGCCCTGGTTTGTTGGAAGGGTAGGAAAGCCCCCCGATATTATTTCAACTCGCTGGTGCAGTGCGGGCACCGCGTCGCCTTGATGCTGATTTCGCTCTGGCAGAAGGGGCACACCTTGGTGGTGGGATCCGCGGGCGCTTCTTCCTTCTTCGTCATATCCCTCATCTTGTTGAAAGCCTTGACAACCAGGAACAGGAAGAATGCGATCAGAATGAATTCCACGACCACCGCCGCAAAGCGGACCAGGGAACCTACGATGCCTTCGCCGCCGCCTTCGATCGTCAGCTTCTCCAGAATCGGATTCAGGAAAATCTCAATAAAGGACGTGACAACTTTGCCGAACGCGGCACCGATGGTGACGCCGACAGCCATGTCAACAACATTGCCTCTGCATGCAAACTCTTTGAACTCTTTCAGAAAATTCGACATTTTTGGTTTCCTCCCCTGATATTACTTTTTCTTATTGTTGCCGCCGAAGAGATCTCCGATGGCATTGGTAACGCTCTTGGTCAGGCTGGAAACAACCTGGCGGGTCGCCGTGTTGATCGCGGTGTTCTTCACCCGGCCGGCAACGGAATCGTTCCGGCGGGCACGCTCGGCTGCTTCTTCACGCAGCTGGTCGTTCCGGGCACGGCGTTCAGCGGCTTCCTGCTCGCGGGCCTTCCGCTCTGCTTCCTTCTGGGCAGCGGCTGCAGCCTTCTGCTGTTCGGCCAGCGCCTTGGGATCGGCGGCCACGGGGGCAGGCACATAGTTGCCGGTCGCGGGATCCAGCACCATATCCATCATCTGCTGCACATACTGGCCGGTTGTGGGATCCAGTACCATCACAGGCATTTTCTGCACCTGGGGCTGGACCTGAATGGTGGGCACAGCCTGCTGCACGGCCTGTACCACGGGCTGGGCTGCCTGCACCACCGGCTGGGCCGCCTGCTGTACGGCCTGAACAACCGGCTGAGCTGCCTGCGCAACGGCTTCCGGAGCCTGCTGCACAGCCTGCACCACAGGCTGAGCCGCCTGAACAACGGCTTCGGGAACCTGCTGTACGGCCTGAACAACCGGCTGGGCCGCCTGTGCAACGGCTTCCGGGGCCTGCTGCACAGCCTGCACCACGGGCGCTGCCGCCTGCTGTACAGCCTGGGCCGTTTCCTGTACGGGGGTCATGGATTCGATCTCTTTCTCGACATACTGTCCGGTTGCAGGATCAAAAACCTTGAATGTCTGTCCCATTTTTCTTGCGCGGTGCTCTCCTCCTGCGCCGCGAGAGGGGTCGTTAAGTAAACAGTGACATGGTGATCAGCTTTATGCCGCACCTCAGAAATAGTACCATTGACCATTGATCAGCCTGAACCGCTGCGGATCCATTTCCTGCACCTGCGGTGCAGTCGGGATACTCTGCGCCGGCGGTATTGGCTGTTCCTGAGCGCCCGGATCGTCAGCAGGATCATCGTATTTGCTCTTCAGCGGGCTGGCGGAGATGATCACATTGCGGACTTCCTGGCTGATCGCTCCCATATAGCTTTGCGGGGGAAGAATGGTGGCCCGCTCCACCACGCCCGGAGCTCCGTGCTCATCCAGGAATGAAACCAGCGCCTCGCCTGTCTTCAGGGTGGTAATGGCTTCCTCTGTATCAAAGGACGGATTCGTCCGGAACGTCTGTGCTGCGACCTTGACCGCTTTCTGGTCCAGCGGGGTGTATGCCCGCAAAGCATGCTGAATCCGGTTGCCAAGCTGGCCCAGGATTGACATCGGAATGTCTGCCGGGCTCTGGGTAATGAAGTAGACGCCCACGCCCTTGGACCGGACCAGCCGAACCACCTGCTCAATCTTTTCCATCAGGGGGCGGCTGCAGTTGTTGAACAGCAGATGCGCTTCATCAAAGAAGAACACGATCTTCGGCTTTTCCGCGTCTCCCTGCTCCGGCAGCAAATCATACAGCTTTGTCAGCATCCACAAAAGGAACGTGGAATACATTGTCGGATTGTTGAACAGCCGGTCGGCGCACAGAATGTTGATTTTTCCCCTGCCGTCCGCCGGATCGTTCTGGATCCAGTCGTTGATATCAATCTTCGGTTCCCGGAAAAACACGTCGCCGCCCTGATCCTCCAGCACGCCCACCGCCCGCTGGATGGCGCCGACGCTGGCAGCGGACACATTGCCGTACTCCAGCGTATATTCCTTCGCGTTTTCGCCCACGTGGATCAGCAGCTGTTTCAGGTCCTGCAGATGCTCAAGCGGCAGCTTCTCCCGGGCCGCTACCCGGAAAGCGATGTTCATCACGCCGCTCTGTGTCTCGTTCAGGCTCAGCATCCGGCTCATCAGCAGCGGACCCATGTCCTCCACCGTGGCCCGGATCGAAATACCCTGTTCCCCGTAGACGTCCCAGTATTCCGTCGGGTACGAAGTATACTGGAACTGATCCTTCGGCACCCCGCAGGTTTCAAGCCTGCGGTTGATCGCATCCGTTTCCGTGCCGGGCGATACCATGCCGCTCAGGTCGCTCTTGATATCGCTCAGGAAAACGGGAACGCCCAGATCGGAAAACCCTTCCGCCAGCACTTTCAGGGAAACCGTTTTCCCGGTTCCCGTCGCGCCGGCGATCAGGCCGTGCCGGTTCGCCATGGAGGGAAGCAGGTAAACCGGCCCGTTTTCACAGGTACCGATCCAGATCTTCTGACTCTCCCGATGGAGCATACCCGCCGCCTCCGTTTTTGTTCTCTTATCTTCCGGATATTTTACCCGATTTCTCTTTGAACGTCAAGATTTCAGGGGCTTTTGATTGTTTTGTATGCGTTTTTCTCCCGTCTGCGGGTTGAAAGATCAGTCTCGCAGCGGGTATACTGTATTTGTACGGTTTTTCAGCCGTCCTGCCGAAATGCAGAGAGTGAGGATAAGTCGATATGCCTTATTATCCGTCCCGCCCGGAAGAGCACCCTCCGGATCCCCCGCAGCGCAGGCGAACGCTCCTGCGCCGGGTGCTTCTGTGCGCCTCTTTTTTGCTGATTGCATACGGCGTCGTGCGCCTGATTAACTACGGGGCCGATCTGCTCTCCCTCCGCCGGACCACCGAGGCCCTGCGGGAGATCGCTGCGGAGCCGGCTTTCACGGAAATCCCGGACTCCGCAGTGGAAACCCCTGCGGAAGCAATCTCCGCGGAAACCGTTTCCCCGGAAGTCATTTCTTCGCAAGCTGTTTCCGCGCAGGATCCGCCTGTGCCGGCATCTTCTTCCCCGGCGCCCGCAGCAGTTGAGGAACAGGTCCTCTCGGACAAACTTCCCGCCGTTGAGTATCCGGGAGGCTTCTCCCTGGTCCCGCGCATTCAGAAGCTTCGGAAAAAAAATGAATACGTCATCGGCTGGATCACCATGGATGACCTGGATGAACCGGTCGTTCTGAAAGACAATAGCTTCTTCCTGAACCATGATGCCGCCGGAAACCGGAACGGGAACGGGGCCATCTTCATGGATGAGGATACAAGCCTGCTGACCAGGCCCTATTCTGTTTTTCTCTACGGACATAATATGAAAACAGGGGCCATGTTCGGCAATCTGCGGAAATACGAGGATTTCGCTTATTGCTACCGCCACAGGCTGTTCAGTTTTGACACGCTCTATGAGGAAGGGCGTTATGTCATCTTTGCCGTGGAAACGATCAGCCTGACACCGGGCATGGGCCGCTATGTCAGCCTGACTGACCTGCAGTCTTCAGACAGGGCGCTGAGGAAACAGGCGCTGAACTCCCTTGTGAATCTGAGCCTGCACCGCGGCCTTGCGGATGTAAATGAGGAGGATCAGCTGCTCCTGCTCATCACCTGTGTCGGGGATGATAATGAAAGGCTGATCGTCGCCGCCAGAAGGCTCAGGGAAAATGAGCAGACTGTTTCAATCTGAACAAAAAGACCGGCTGTTTTCACAGTCCGGCCATAATCTCCCGCATTTTCTCCGCAGCCCGCGCCCGATGGCTGATTCCGTTCTTTTCCGTTTCGTTCATCTCCGCGTAGGTCTTGCCCATCGGCTCGTACAGGAACAGCGGATCGTATCCGAATCCGCCTGTTCCGCGGCGTTCATACAGGATCGTTCCCGGGCATTTCCCTTCGGCAATCAGCGTCTCCCTTCCCGGGATCTTCAGTGCCAGCGCGCAGCGGAATGCCGCACTCCGGTCCTTCCGGCCCTCCATCCGGCTCAGCAGCAGGTCGTTGTTCGCCTCGTCGTTGCCGTGTTCCCCGGCGTACCGGGCGGAATGGACACCGGGCTCCCCGTCCAGCGCGTACACCTCCAGCCCGCTGTCGTCCGCAATCGCCGGCAGGCCTGTCGCTTCGCAGACAGCTTCCGCCTTGATCGCTGCGTTTCCGGCAAAGGTGGAGGCGTTCTCGTCGATCGGACCGTAAAAACCCGCGTCGCTCATCGGGGCCAGCGTATAGTAGTCCCGGAACATCTCCTGCAGTTCCTTCAGTTTATGTTCGTTGCCTGTTGCTGCCAGCAGCAGCGGCTTCGGGGCAATTTGCGCGATCCGTTCCCCCAGGGCTTCCCGCTGGGCTGCCATGAGTTCACTGATTCCTTTCCGGCCGTGGCTCATCAGCGCATCCAGTTCGCTCCCGGAAAAAGCCCTGCCTTCCCCGGTTCCCTGCAGTTCGATGAACTCTCCTTTTTCGTTCATCACAAAGTTCATATCCACCTGTGCCCTGCTGTCTTCCTGATAGCACAGGTCCAGGCACGGCACGTCATCCACAATGCCGGCGCTGATTGCCGCCACCTGGTGGATAATCGGGCTGACCAGCAGCTTCTTCTCCCGCACCAGCCGGTCCACGGCACAGGTCAGCGCCACCATCGCACCGGTGATGGATGCGGTTCGGGTTCCGCCGTCCGCTTCCAGCACGTCGCAGTCCAGCGTAATCGTCCGCTCACCCAGCTTCGTCAGGTCCACCGCCTGCCGCAGCGCCCGGCCGATCAGCCGCTGGATTTCCACGCCGCGTCCGTCTTTCTTGATGCCGTCCCGCTTCTTCCGTTCGGTTGTGGACGCCGGGAGCATGGCGTATTCCGCCGTCACCCAGCCCTTCCCCTTCCCTTTCAGGAAAGGCGGTACCGTCTCTTCAACGCTCGCCGTGCAGATCACCCGTGTGTTCCCCGTCGCGATCAGGCAGCTGCCGTAAGCCGTCCGAACAAAATCCGTGTCAATCTTCACCGGCCGTTTCTCGTCCGGCTGTCTTCCGTCTGCTCTCATAATAAACATATTCCTCCGAAGGTCCAGGGCGATCGGAAAGCCCTGGTCGCGCCAGTAGGCGCGAAATTCTTTCTCTTCCTTTTTTGTCGAATAGGTTTAAGAAGGATTCAGCCCGAAGGGGGCAAGGGGGGCGATCGGAAAGCCCCCTTATCCTTTTTGATTTTGCCGAATCTTTCTAACAGATTCGACAATATACACCACCATGGCACACAGTGCCAGCGCCACCGTAATCCACAGCAGAATAATATCCGGCGTCATCCCCCACAGCATGATATTCCCGGCTTCAAACTTATCATGGAAAAACGCCAGAATCAGGCTTGCGATAAAGCAAACCTGCGCGGCCTTGCCCACATAGTTGCTGTAAACGACTACGTCCTTTTTCAGCATGAACAGTCCGCCGATGACCATAAACAGCTCCTTGCATGCCACAATGATAATCGCCGACCACGGAAAAACACCGACGATGCCCTGGCATACCATTGCCGACAGCACCATCAGCTTGTCCGCCAGCGGATCAAACAGTTTCCCGAAGTCGGTAATCTGGTTCAGTTTCCGTGCCAGATATCCGTCCAGCATATCCGTCAGGCTGGCTGCAACAAACACAGCCAGGGAAGCCATCTTATGCCCGTTCAGAAACAGCACCACAAATACCGGCACCAGAATCAGCCGGATCATCGTCAGCACGTTCGGAATCGTCCACACATTCGTAAATAGTTTCCGGATCTTTTCTTTCAGGTTCAAAGGACTTATTCCTCTTTTCTCTTTCACTAACAATCAATATCTTTTCGCGACCAAATCCGAAGGGGGTTTGGGGGGCGATCGGAAAGCCCCCCCAATCAGTCTCTTGCCCAATCCTTGGCCCGTTCAACCGCCTTATGCCACCCGCGAAGGTTCAGCTTCCGCGTCGCCTCGTCCATTCTCGGCGTAAATTCCAGATCCTTCTGCCATCCCTTCGCGGTCTCCTCCAGGCTCGTATATACGCCCGCTCCGAGCCCGGCCAGCAGTGCCGCGCCCAGTGCCGTCGTCTCCAGCACCCGCGGCCGCACCACGGGGATTGCTGTAATATCCGCCTGGAATTGCATCAGGAAGCTGTTGGCGCTCGCGCCGCCGTCCACCTGCAGCATCTCCGGCCGTTTCCCGCAATCCGCGGCCATCGCGTCCATCAGGTCTGCACTCTGGTAGGCAATCGCCTCCAATGCCGCCCGGGCGATGTGTGCGCGCCCCGTGCCCCGGGTCATACCGATCAGCGTACCCCGGCTGTACATATCCCACCACGGAGCGCCCAGTCCGGTAAAGGCCGGCACCAGATAAACCCCTCCGGTGCCCGGGATCGACGTTGCCAGGGTTTCCGTCTCCGCTGCGTGATCGATGATCTTCAGTTCGTCCCGCAGCCACTGGATCGTCGCTCCGCCCATAAACACGCTGCCTTCCAGTGCGTAGGTGGGTTTCCCGCCGATCCGCCATGCCATCGTGGTCAGCAGACCGTTTTGGCTCATCACCGGCTTGTCCCCGGTATTCATCAGCATGAAGCATCCGGTCCCGTAGGTGTTCTTGATATCGCCTTTCTTCAGACAGGCCTGCCCGAACAGGCTCGCATGCTGGTCTCCCGCGATCGCCGTTACCGGGATCGCGCGTCCGAGAACGGCCGGGTCCAGCATTCCGATCAGCCCGCTTGAATCAACCACTTTCGGCAGGCAGGCCCGCGGGATCCCCAGCAGCTTCAGCAGGTCGTCGTCCCAATCCTGGGTGTGCAGGTTGAACAACATCGTCCTGCATGCGTTTGTCGCGTCGGTCACATGCGGCCGTCCTTCGAGCATATGCCAGCACAGAAAACTGTCCACCGTACCGAAGCACAGCTCGCCGTTCTCTGCCTTCTCCTGCAGGTTATAGTAGTCCAGCAGCCATTTCAGCTTCGTTCCGGAGAAATAAGCGTCCGGTACCAGTCCTGTCTTTTCCCGGATCATGTCGCTGCAGCCATCCGCCACCAGCTGGTCCACCATCTGGCTGGTCCTCCGGCACTGCCAGACGATCGCGTTCCCGACGCACTCGCCCGTATTCCGGTCCCAGAGGAAGGTGGTTTCCCGCTGGTTCGTGATGCCGATCGCCGCGATATCTGCCGGGTTCACGCCGCTCAGGCTCACCGCTTCCCGCAGCGCCGAGATCTGTGAATCCAGGATGTCGTGGGGATCATGCTCCACCCAGCCGGGTTTCGGATAATGCTGTGGAAATTCCTTGTTGAAGGAAGAAATCAGTTCTCCTGTCTCGGTAAAGATCACTGCTCGGGAGCTGGTCGTTCCCTGGTCAAGCGCCGCCAGATACTTACTCATCGTTCTCTTCTCCTTCCGCGTCTGCCCATTCTTCCTCCCCGTCCTCCGGAGCTGCTTCCTCGTCTGCCGGTTCCGCTTCTTCCTTCATCTCCGGTTCGGCTTCCTCCGGTTCAGCTTCTCCCTGCTCCTCTTCGGCCTCCGGTTCATCCTGCGGCTTCATTGTCAGGATCTCAATGCCATAGATGAAGGAGGTTCCCTTGCCGGTCGTCCCGATAACCATCGTATCGTTGTATACCGCCGGGGATGCGATGATCTCCGCTTCCATGTTCAGCGATCCGGTCTTCCTTCCGGTCAGGCCTTCCAGCAGATAGATGTTTCCGTCCTGTGCACACTGAATGATCCAGCCGTTCCCGTCCTTATCATACACCGCAACCGGGGAGGACTCCGTCCGGCTTTCCATTCCCATGGCCCAGACAACCTTCCCGCTGTCCTTGTTCAGGGCGATCAGCGCGCTCTTCTCATCCCCGCTCAGGTTCAGCTTCACACGTCCTTCCTCGCTCAGTCCGGTCACCGTGAAGTAGACCAGGTCCTTCAGCTTTTGCTGCCCGATCACAGGGGACGCCTTGGCGCCGACATCCGCCTTATCTTTCTTTCCCTTGGTAACGCCGACATCCGTGCACCAGGCTTCTTTTCCGCTCAGCGCGTCGTACCGGCGGATCTGGATCTGGTCGTTCCCCTTCTTCCGGTTCGCAAGCATGTTCGCCGTGTAAAGGTTCAGTTCCCGGTCTTCCGTCAGGTCCAGCGCCACCGCCGCCATTACGGCGTCCCCGGTTGCCACTGCCCATACGGGCTGGAGAGTATCCGTATCCACGCACCGGAGCACGCCGCCCATATCCGCATAGAAGATATATTTGTCATAGGCAGCCAGGGAGCTTTCCACCGCCATCTGCGCAGTACTCTTCTGTCCTTTGGCTTTGGAGGTCATTGTCGTCTCCGACAGGCTGACCTTCATCGAGCCGGCTTTCCAGTCAAACTCGGAGTTCAGTGCTTCCAGATAAACCATGCCGTTGCTCCCGGCCGTGATCATCGTGTCGCTCGTCCGGTCGTACAGTGCGGAGGTCTGAAAACTTCCGTTGTTGTTCAGTGCCCTGCGGTGCTTGCTGTCCGATCCGTCAATCAGCTTCAGTTCCTTTGTGTTGTACAGGTTGTATGTCCGCAGGCCGATCCGTCCGGTCTTGACCTTCATCTTTCGGGCAAACTGGCCCACGCTCATATAGGGCTGGCCCACGGTATGCAAACTCGGCGTGCCGTTCATCGGATAACCCAGCTTGATGCTGTTGCGGGTAATGGAGCCGTCGTCCAGGTCCAGGAAACGGATCGCCCCGTCCTGTCCGGCAATGATCACTTCCTTCAGCTTTTCCTTGGTCTGTTTTGACTCGTAAAGGTTGCTCACTGCCCGCACCTGCTTGCTCCATTGGACGATTGCGGGTTGCCCGGGCCATCCGTATCCGTAGAAAGTCTGGTTCACGCCGCGCGCGCTGCCGCCTTCCACTTCCCATTTCTTTTTCAGTCCGGTTGCTTCCGCTTCCAGCGTTCCGACTGCCGCGTTCCGACGGAAATTGTCCCCCCGGAAGGTCAGCACACCCATCTTTTTCTGGGTATACAGGTCCGCTTCCGGCATATGGATCAGTTCTTTCAGCGGACGGGCATAATTTTTCTGTTTCTTGGATCCCGAGTAAACCGTTGTGTTTGTGATCAGGTCCGGATTGGCTTCCGGGGCCGCCTCCACGGTCAGCGGCGGGGTTTCCGTGGGTTTCTCGATCTCCTGCGGCTCAGGCGTGTTGGTCGGTACCGCCGTCCGCAGTTCGCCGGCTGCCCGGGTCTCCCCGTTTTCATCACCGTTTTCTTCCCCGGAATCCTCGACGATCCCTTCCGCCTCATCTCCGGGTTTTTCTTCATCTGCCCCTTCTGATGCTTCTTCCGCCTCCGGTTCGGGCGTTTCTTCGCTGTCGGGTGCTTCTGTCGTCACGGGCTCCTCTGTTGCCGCAGGCGCCTCTGTTGCTGATGGTTCCTCTGTCATCACAGACAGGGCGGCCGTTTCTTCTTCAGCCTCTTCCGGGTTTTCCTCTTCGCTGTCCGGTTCTTCTGTCGCTCTGAGTGAGGCAAAAAGCCCCTCCTCTTCCGCGCCGGGCGCCGGTGTTGTCATCTCCTGCAGCCCGGTTGTAGGCGCCAGCGCGCCTTTAACCGCCAGCTTTGACGTTTTCTGGTTCGTCTTCTGCCATTTTCCGTCTTCCCCGCGGATCTCCAGCCGGAGAGTGCCTTCGAAGTCCTCCTTCATGTTCAGCGTGATCATCCATACATTGCCGTCCGCGTTGCCCACGCCGGCTCCGCTGATCGGCACGGCTTTGCCGTTTTGGTCCACCAGTCGGATGTTCTTTACGCCTTTGCCTGTCAGTATGGAGTAGCTCACGTCCGTACATACAGTCGCCCCTTCGGGTTTGGTCTCCTCGAAACTGATGACCTCGACCGTCTCATTAATCTTATCGGTGCCTTTCCGGTTCCGCATCACCAGCAGCCCTGTCAGCACCGCGCCGACAAGCAGCAGCGCGATCACGAGCAGCTTAAGTCCCCGTGAGGCCGTTTTTGCCGCCGGTTCGGGCGCACCCGTTTCACGGAAAGGCTGGCCTCTTCTTTCCAGATAGGCCCTTGCTTTCCGGTTCCCGGAGTATTCGTATTCTTCGTTTGCAGCTTCCTCACGCAGTTCAGCCTGCGTAGGAATCTTCCGTGTCTGGCCTTCATTCATCCGCCCCGGCGCATAGCCGACCGCGGCCTGTCTCCGCAGTTCCCTCGCCAGGGCTCTTCCGTTTGCTCTTTCCGCCCGTGCGTTCGCTCCGGAAACAGAAGACCCGTCCCCGCCGTCTACTCTCCTGGCCGCAGTCATCGGGCGTGTTCCCGGCCTGCGGGGTGCCGGTTTGCCCGTTCCGTAAGGCGCCGCCGCCATCCGTCTGGCTTCTTCCGGCACCCGGCTGTCCGCCCTCGACCCAAGAGGACTGTCATTCCGGCCGTCTCCCTCTTCTTTCGCTGTTTCCGCGATACTTCCGGGCAGGTCAAGCCGCCGGGTATCCTCGTCGGAAATCCCGGCTGCTGCCCCTTTTGTTTCTGTATCCTCTCCGGCCCCGGTGTCATCCCGGGCAGGCAAAGTGCGTTGAGGGATCTCCTTCTCCGCCGGCATAATCGGTTTCCGGAAGTCAATCTTCTCCTCTTCGGCTTCCGGCTCCCCGGCCTTCCCCTCGGGGGGAAGGTGTCCGGCTTGCCGGACGGATGAGGTGTCATTTTTGATCCCCGTCTGCACGGGCCGGCGGTAAGGCGCCATAGCCGCTTCATCAGCTGCAGAACCCTGTCTGCGGTGTCTGTGCTGTGCGCTTATATCTGCATCTCTGCTGAGTCCGTCACGGTTTTCCCTGTTCAAAGCCTCATCCTCCTTCTCCATGCAAAGTCTGAGACAGTATATATTATAGTCCAAACCTCCTCCCTTGTCCATCTCACCCGGCCGCGCCTGCCGATTGACACGGGAACGTCTCCGATTCATAATATGCCTGTCAGAAGCATACCGATCGGAGGGTATTCGTGATGGCATTTGATAAGGCAAAAGCATATCTCGCAAAATATGGCCTGGCAGACAGAATCATCGTGACGGAGCACAGCAGCGCCACCGTCGCCGAGGCTGCCGAAGCGCTCGGCTGCGCGGAAGAGATGATTGCCAAGACCCTTTCATTTTTACAGGGGGAAAAGCCTGTCCTGATCCTGGCGGACGGCGTAGCCCGGATCGATAACCGGAAGTACAAGGACCGGTTCGGCTGCAAGGCCAGGATGATTCCCGCCGATCTGGTGGAGCCCCTGATCGGTCATGATATCGGCGGCGTATGCCCCTTCGGCGTGAACGACGGCGTAACCGTCTTTCTGGATGAAAGCCTCAGGAAGCATGAGATCGTCTATCCTGCCGTCGGCACGGACCACAGCGGCGTAAAACTGACCATTCCCGAGCTGGAGCGGTGCTGCAGCGGCGCGGAATGGGTGGATATAAGCAAATCATCTGCCTATGAAATGTGATCTTTGTCCGCGGCACTGCGGCGCTGAGCGCGCCGCGCATCCGGGCTTCTGCGGTTTGTCGGAAGAGATGCTCATTGCCCGCATCGCCCCCCATCTTTGGGAAGAGCCCCCGGTCTCCGGCACCCGCGGCACCGGTGCGGTCTTCTTCTCCGGTTGCACCCTCCGCTGCGTATACTGCCAGAACGGCGATATATCCCACCGCAATGAGGGACGTCCATTTACGCCCCGCGAGCTCTCCGACTCTCTTCGGCGCCTCACGGATCTCGGCGTCCATTCGATTTCTTTCATCACCGCGACGCCCTTCATCCCGCGGATCCTTGAGACGCTGGATCTCTGGCGTCCTCCGCTCCCCCTCGTCTGGAACACCTCCGGCTACGAATCTGTCGAATCCCTCCGTCTTCTCGACGGTGTCATCGATGTCTACCTGCCGGATCTCAAGCATTGGTCCGCCCGCGCCGGAAAGCTCTGCGCCGGTGCACCGGACTATTTTGAAAAGGCCTCTGCGGCTGTCACCGAGATGTGCCGCCAGACCGGAGTCCCACGGTATGCCCCGGACGGCATCATGCTTCGCGGCACGCTCATCCGCCATCTGATTCTCCCCGGTCTCACCGGCGAATCTCTCCGCCTCCTGACCTGGATTCGTGATAATCTCCCGCCCGGCACGCCGGTCAGTCTCATGCGCCAGTATATCCCCTGCAACAACGTTTCCGTTCCCGGTCTCGACCGCCGCATCACCGACCGCGCGTACCGCCGTGTCCGGGATCATATGCTGGCCCTGGACCTTCCAGGTTTCCTCCAGGAACCGGATTCCGCCGACAAAGACTTCATTCCCCTCTTCAACCATCCCGAAAGCTTTGTATGACAAAAGACGGCAGCATCCGCTGTCGTCTCATTTCAGTTACTCAGGCATGCCGGCCGAAGGGGGTTCCTGAATTATCTTTCTCCTCCGGAATCAACCAAAGCATTAATTATCTTTCTTCCCTAGAATCTCCAGCAGCCGGATGAAAATGTTCGCCAGATCCATATAGATATCCAGGGCCGAAGCCATCGCGTTCCTGATCGTCTTCGGATACTGCTGCGACCGGTAGATGTCATATCCCAGATAGAAGCTGAACAGCGCAGATGCGATCCAGCAGGTCCACTCCTGCCTCACGCCGAAGATCAGCAGAATCACTTCGCACAGAAGCAGCCCGATCAATACCGCGCCCAGCGCTTTACCGATCTTCTCAAACAGCTGCGGGAACACGATTACCGTCGCCAGGATCGCGACCGCGATCAGTACCGTATACAGGAACGCCAGCGTGACTACATCGCTCTGCCCTTTGGTGACATAGGCTTCCACCAGCGTGGAAATCACCAGCCCGAAAGGAACCACCACCAGGTTATACCCGAGAAAGGCAACCGCTGGGCTTTTCGCTTTGTTCGTCATGATTGTGCCGATAATCGCTACAACCACATAGCCGATGATAAACACGATCGGGCTCATCGTCGGGAAAACGTTGGTATAGCTCCCGACCTTCCAGCACAGCAGGTAGTTCACCAGCAGGCCCCACAGGAGCACGGCAACGATTACGCCGTTGTATGTGCGGGTCGAAACAATCGCGGAAGGATCCACGACCTCTTTGATGCGGGCTTCCCGGTTCTTCTTGCCCAGGGCGATGCTGCCGCCCGAAACCGCCTTCACGCCGGCTCCCAGCTGGTCGTTGACCGCCAGGCTCGCGCCGCACGCGGAGCAGTGGGTTGCGCCGCTGCTGTTCTCAGTCTGACAATTCGGACATTTCATCTTCGTTGTTTCCTTTCTCTGCCTTCCCGGCAGTTCTGTCTCTGGCCACAGGCCCTGCGCATTATATCACGTCTTCACCCCGTTTTTTCCGTTCCCGCCTTTAAAATTGTTACAATTTAATAACATTTTTTACTTTTTTTCGAAAACAGGCAATCCCGCAACACCGGAAGCCCGCTTCGTGATATGATAATCTGTATCCCTTCGGGAACAGACAGAAAGATGAACTTCGAGGTGAAGAAAATGGATGTGAATAAGATCGTCAGTGTATTTACGATCTTCTTCCTTTCGGGCCAGCCGAACTCCCTTCTGATTTGGAGTGCCCTGTCGCTTTTCGGTATGTACGGGATCTTCAGAAAGTGCGGCCTCACGCCCTGGCACGCGCTGATCCCCTGCCTGCGGGAAGCTGATTTGGGCCGGGCGGTCGGCATGGAGCGTGAGGGCCGTATCGCCGCCATGCTGCACGGCATCCTGATCGTCATGAACTGGATCTCTCTGTTCATAACGGACGCCAGCAATCTTGAAAACACCCTTACTTTCCTTGATCTCGGGATCATCCTTGTGACCATTATCCAGTTTATTTATCTCGTCAAGATCAATCTCGCCCTGATCGAGGTCTTCGATCAGAAAAAGGTCTGGATTCTCCTCTGGGCAACCATCGACTTCATTCCCGCCATCCTCTGGGGCTGGGTCAAAAAGTATCAGCCGCTCTGGACCGCTGAGGAAATGAAGCACGACGCTTCCTCCTTCTTCTCCGGGTCGAAGGCCGCCGTCCTGGATCAGGGCCTGACCGTCAACCTGGAGGAGCGGACCGCCACCGAGTTCTTCAAGAAAAAGTATCTCCTCCGGGATATCCATATGTATATCCAGCCGGGCCATATGGTGCTGCTCCTGGGCGGTTCCGGCGCCGGCAAAACCACCTATCTCAACGCCGTCAACGGCTATGAGCAGGCCAGGGCCGAGGTCGTGCTTAACGGCCATAACATGTACAAAGAGTACAAGGACATGATGTACGACATCGGCTTCGTTCCCCAGCAGGATTTGATGCGCGGTTCCGACACCGTCTACCGGACCCTCATGGACGCCGCCACCCTGCGCCTGCCCTCGGACTTCACCAAGGCGGAGCGCGAGGCCCGGGTCAACGAGGTCATGGATATCTTCGGCCTCACCCCGGTCAGAAACAATCTCGTCGTCAAGCTCTCCGGCGGTCAGCGCAAGCGACTGTCCATCGCCATGGAGTTTATTTCCAACCCGACCCTCTTTATCCTGGATGAGCCGGACTCCGGCCTCGACGGCGTCATGGCGCGCGAGCTCTTCCTCCAGCTGCGGCAGATCGCGGACCAGGGGAAGATTATCATCGTCATCACCCACACGCCGGACCGGGTCATCGACCTCTTCGACGATGTGATCGTCCTCGCCAAGGACGCGAACCGCACCGGCCGCCTCGCCTGGTTCGGTTCCATCGAGGACGCGCGGGAATTCTTCGGCAAGGAGAATATGGAGGAGATCGTCAAGTCCGTCAACCGCGAGGAAGAAGGCGGCGAAGGCCGGGCGGACGAGTTCATCATGAAGTACGCGGAGGTGCAGCAGAATGTCTGAAAGCGCAGTAAAAACCAACCGTGTCCGCAAAGTCCACCATACGGGAAGAATGAGCCAGATCGGGATCTACCTGGGCAAGCAGCTCCGCTTCTTTATCAATGAAAACGACTGGAAGGTCCTGCCCATGGCGGCGATCATCGCCGGCCTCGTCGGCATGGTGATCCGCAAGCGGTTCTGGCTGAACATGGAAGGCGACCTCATCGGCGCCTTCGCCATTGCCTGCGTCGCCATCTGGAACGGCTGCTTCAATTCCATCCAGTCTGTCTGCCGTGAACGCGGGATCATCAAGCGGGAGCATCGCTCCGGCATGCATATCTCGTCCTACGTTGCGGCGCATATGATCTATCAGTTCCTGCTCTGCGTTGCCCAGACGGCTATCACCATGTTCGTCTTCCGCCAGCTGGATGTGCAGATCCCGCGGATGGGCGGCGGCACGGTCACCAACTTTGCCATCGCAGACCTGGGCATCACCTTCTTCCTCATCACCTACGCGGCGGATATGATGAGCCTTTTCCTTTCCAGTATTTCCCGCACCACCACCGGCGCCATGACCCTCATGCCTTTTATTCTGATCTTCCAGCTGGTCTTCTCCGGCGGCGTCATTCCGCTGCCCGAGTGGAGCAGGCCCCTCTCCAATTTTACCATCTCGAATTACGGTATCAAGGCCATCGCGTCCATCTCCGGCTATAACGAGCTGCCCATGAATGCCGTCTGGAACACTCTTTCCGGCATGAAGGGCAGCGAGGTCGGCGGTACAGTCTCCGTCGGCGACATCATCGATAAGCTGGACTCTCCTTTTGTGGAAAAGAAGCGGGACAATGTCCTGATCAGGTCCTATTCCGTCGGCGATCTGGCACAGATGCTGGCGGATCCCTCCATGGGCCTGAGGGATAAACATATCGGGGATACGACCCTCGGGGCAATCCTGGAAGAACTGCAGAAGGACCCGGATTTCTCCGGCGAAAAGGTCACTGCGCCGGTCACCGTCGGGGATGTCGTCGATATGATCAAAAACAACGAAGTCATCCGGGCTTATCGGGATAAGACCTTCTCCCTGAAGATGACCGTCGGCGAAATGCTGGATCTTCTCGGGGAGGAAAACGTCAAAAACTTCGTCATGCGCAAAACCGCCGAAGCCTCCCGGAAACCGGAGTATGCAAAAACCATAAGCAATATCGCCAGAAACTGGGTGATGCTCGCGGTCTTCATCTTCGCTTTCGCCGCCCTCGCCACCATTGTTCTCGAAATGATTGATAAAGATAAGAGGTAAATTATGGATCTGACAGGAGTAAAAAATTTCTTTGACAAGCACCAGACCCTCACAGCCTGGGGCAAGCTGGGTCTCCTCATCGTCATTGCCGTCGTCGTCTGCTTCATCCTGCTGAAGCTGGAGAGAAAGTTGGCCGCAAAGTGGCTGGCAAAGCACTCCGGCATCAACGCGCGCTTCACCGACAGGATCATCCGCTTTGTCATCATTTTCATTGCCACGATGTGGGTCATTATGTCCAGTGAAATCACCAGGGATTTCGGCGCCTCCCTCTTCCAGGGAACTGCCGTCCTTGCTGCCATCGCCGGTTTCGCGGCCAAACCGATTCTTTCGGACATGTTCTGCGGCTTCATGATCAGTGCCACCAAGCCCTTCAATATCGGCGACCGCATTGAGCTGGACGACGGCACCGCCGGCGTCGTGAAGGACATCACCATCCGCCACGTGATCCTGCAGGGGATCGATACCCTGAAAATCATTATTCCCAACAGCGAGATCAACAGCAGGCGGATCACCAATCTGAGCCATCAGACCATAACCCGCAGCATTCACTTCCGCTTCCAGATCGGCCTGGCCTCGAACGTAAGCCTGGCCAAGGAAGTGATTAAAACTGCCGTCAGTGAAAGCCCCTGTTCCGTTCCCCGCAGCGGAGAGGAATATTCTCCTGTCTATTTCATCCAATATACGAATGACGGTCTGGAGATGGGAACCACCGTTTATTACGAGCCCGTCTACCCCACCGAGGTTGTCCGGGATGATATCAACTGCCGGGTCAACCGGGCGCTGAACGCCGCCAGGATCGAGATCCCGTACAGCTATACTAACGTCATCATGAATCCCGATCCGATGCCGGGCGAAGAATCCTGATACCGCTGTCCGCCATTCTCAGGACGGTTCTGCAGATCTCGCGCTTTTCACCCTGGTATTCGCCGCAGCCCTCATATTCGGGTTCGAATCCGCACTTCTCCAGCACGCGTCTGGAAGCGGCGTTGTCCTTCAGGCATACGCCGTAGACCTCGTCAATCCCGATTCTTTTTGCCGTCACCGGCAGGAACGCGCTGACCGCTTCGGCAGCGTATCCCCTGCCGGTGTATTTTTTGGCGATGTGATAGCCGATTTCCCATCTCCCGCCGCCGATCGGCGCCATCTGGACATATCCGATATTCTTCCCGCCGTCTTTTGTCAGTACGGCATAAGCCTGAGGCCCTTCCGTCCTGCCGTACTGCGCCCTCAGGAAACGGATGGTCTCTTCCGCCTCTTCAACGGTTTCAAAGACCTCATCCGGCACAAATCTTCTGTTGTCTTCATCCAGTGAATTCTCATGAACGTCCCGTGCCATCTCCGCCGTAAATTCGGTGATGATCAGCCGTTCCGTCTCAATCCTCAGTTTCCGCATCAGTTTCTCCCCGGGTGTTTACAGTCCCGGGTGCTCGGAAAGCCCTCCTGATTACTTCGTGTTATTCTCCAGCACAAACTCTCTCCGCTCTTTCGGAATCTCCTCCCACAGCTCGTCCGCCTTCGGCTTCCAGCAGGCGGCGTAGGCGTCGCACTTGGCGCACAGGTGATCGGCGGTTTCCGGGGACTGAAGGTCCGTGGAATGGGCGCCGGACTTTTCGACCATCTCCCGCAGGCGCGTGGGATTCTCCAGCATCGGGCAGGGCTGGAACATGTTCTCGTTGAAGGGCTGTCCGTCGTGATACGCCTGGAACAGCGGAGAGCGCATTCCCTCCAGCAGGGTCTTTTCCCGGATGTTGGAGTCGGAATAATGGATAAAAGCGCAGGGATCCATGTCGCCGTTGGCGTTGATATGGAAGTAGCGCCGCCCGCCGGCGATGCATCCGCCGACAAACTCTCCGTCGTTCTGGAAGTCGATGGCGAACAGCGGCTTTTTCCTCCGGTATTCGCGGATGCGCCGGTAAACCAGCTCCCGCTGTTCCGGCGTCGGCAGCAGTTCCGGCGCGGCGTCGTTGCCCACCGGCAGATAGTGGAAGTACCAGATGAAATACGCGCCTTTTTCAATCAGCATATCGTAGTATTCTTCGGAAGTAATGGAGTCATAGTTCACGCTCGTATAGCAGGAGGAAACGCCGTAAAGCAGTTTCCTCTCCCGCAGCAGGTCCATCGCCCTGATCACCTTTGCAAAGGTGCCTTTGCCGCGGCGGCTGTCCGTGGCTTCTTCCATGCCTTCCAGGGAAATGGCCGGCATGAAGTTCTTCACCCGCAGCATCTCGTCCGCGAATTTCTCGTCGATCAGCGTGCCGTTGGTAAACGTGGAGAACACGCAGTCGTTGTGCTTCTCGCACAGGCGGATGATGTCGTCCTTGCGCACCAGCGGCTCGCCGCCGGTAAACAGATATACGTAGCAGCCCATATCCTTGCCCTGGGTGATGATGCTGTCCATCTCCTCAAAGGTCAGGTTCAGCTTGTTGCCGTATTCTGCCGCCCAGCACCCGATGCAGTGCAGGTTGCACGCGGAGGTCGGATCCAGCAGAATCGCCCACGGGATGTTGCAGTTGTATTTTTTCTTCAGCTCCTGCTGCTTCGGATAGCCGATCATGTTTTCATTGATAAAGAAATTGACGGCAATCGTCTTCACTACTTCCGGATCCGCCCGCTCCAGCAGGTGCTCGATGTAAGGATGGAAGGCGTTTTCCGGGTTTTCCACCGCGTCCCGGATCATATCGATCTGGCTTTTGTAGGTTTTTCCGGAGAATTTCTCCGCCCACCTCAGCATTTTTTTCAGGTTTTCATCCGGATCCTTGTACAGGTATTTGAATGCCTTTTCCAGTCCGAATTTCTTGAGCGTCGTCGTAACGTCCATGATGGTTCCTCCTCGTATTACCGATCCGTTTCCGGATGAATACCGTTATTAACGGATATTATATCACAGATCCATCGATTTATGCCAGAAAAAAATTACTTCAGATATTTCCTGATCCCTTCCAGGATCTCCGGGCTCTTGTTGCGCTCCTCATACCCGATGTCCAGATCCATAATCGCATAGGCAAAGTTGTCCGCCATAATTTCTTCCGGATCATCCGTGTAGTCCGTGTTCTCTCCGACCACTTCCCAGAAATCTTTCACGTCCTCCGCCCGGCAGATCACGTCTTCCCCCAGCGGCACGACGCCGGTATACGCATTGCCGAAGAAACTGTCTCCCTCTTTTTCGAAAACGTCGTCCGGTCCCGCATCAGCTCCTGCCCTTCTTCCGCCGTGGCAAAATGAGCATCGATCTTTGTCGTTTTCCCGGTCTCTGCAAAAGCAGCGGCGCACCCCGTCGTCAGAACCAAAGCGATCAGAGCAGCCATTACCCGCTTCATCTTCTGTCATGCTCCTTCAGATCTTTTTCATTCCGGGCTCTCCGTGTCGTCTCTGTACTTCGTATACGCCCTTTCAGTCCAATGAAGAAAAACCCTGGTCGCTTCGCTTACATACTGGCCCTGTAGATCGCCAGCATGTCTTCTTCTTTCAGCAGCCTGGCCGAGCCCTTGGCCCCGTCGACGCCCACGGCGCACTTGTGCGCCATCGTGACAAGATCCTCCTCCGTCGCGTTGACGCCGAGTTCCCGCAGGTTGGTCGGCATATGGATCCTGCGGAAGAAATCCTCCAGGGCCTCTATGCCCTTCAGCGCGATTTCCTCGTCTGTTCCTGCCGGCTTAACGTCCATCACGTTGACGGCAAACCGTTTGAACCGGGGCAGGCAGTTTCCGCATACATACCGGGCCCAGCTTCCCCATATGGCGGCCAGCCCCGCGCCGTGCGCCACGTCGTACAGGCCGCCCAGCTCATGCTCCAGCTTGTGCGTCATCCAGTCGCCGCCGTCGTTTCCGCAGCCGGTCAGCCCGTTGTGCGAAAGGCTCCCGGCCCACATGACCTCGGCCCGGGCGTCGTAGTTGTGCGGATCCTTCGCCAGGATCTCGGCGTTTTTCATTACTATGCGCAGAAGGCCCTCCGCCAGCGCGTCGGTGATTTCCATGTTCCCGCCGTTCGTGAAATACCGCTCCATCGTGTGCATCATGATATCCGTGCAGCCGCAGGCGGTCTGGTAATCCGGCAGCGTCATGGTCAGCTCCGGGTTCATGATCGCGAATTTCGGCCGGCAGTAATCGCTGCTGTATCCTCTCTTGACCAGTCCGTCTTCCTTCGTGATCACGGAGGAGTCGCTCATCTCGCTGCCCGTGGCGGCGATGGTCAGGATCACGCCCAGGGGCAGGCACGCGGCAGCCTCCCGCTTGTAGTCATAAAAATCCCACACGTCTCCTTCGTTGGTCACGCCGTATCCGATGGCCTTCGCGGAGTCGATCGCGCTGCCGCCGCCGACGGCCAGCAGGAAATCGACCCCTTCCTTTTTGCACAGTTCAATGCCTTCGTACACGAGGCCCAGATGCGGATTGGGCACCGCGCCGCCGAGCGTCACGTAAGGGATGCCCGCTTCCTCCAGCGTGTCCGTCACCCGCTTCAGCAGCCCGGAGCGGATCACGCTTCCCCCGCCGTAATGAATCAGGACCTTCCGGCCGCCGAACTCCCGGATCAGC
>Ga0265301_10002030_pt1 | contig 24566 bp, 21 predicted proteins | sample AusTroGonzalo_MG_2_FD_193488 | JGI IMG/M metagenome (GOLD analysis project Ga0265301, IMG submission 193488) | Bovine rumen microbial communities from tropical cattle in Woodstock, Queensland, Australia - Gonzalo_04 | ecosystem: Host-associated > Mammals > Digestive system > Stomach > Rumen ... | reverse complement strand
CGTTGGGGCAGCATTTAAGAATGTGGCGGGCGCGCTCAATGGCATCCGCCGGGTAAAATTTTTCAATTCCTGGCCGGTCAAGCAGTTCCGGGTATTCAACAAGGCTTAATACCTGTCTGGGGAATGTCAGGGGCTTCTGCTTTAATGCCTGAGGGTTGCCTATATTGCAGTAAACGATTTTTCTGCCTTCGGCTTCCAGCTGCGCGGCTCTGTCCACTATAGCGCCGCGCACGGCATAACTTGCTTTCTTAAGCTTGGAATTAAGATTTTCAGGTTTTATCATGATAATTCCATTATATAAAAGAAAGCTCTTTATAGTAATATTTGCGTTATTTATAATTGCATTGTATCAATGCTTTTCTTAAAAAAAGCCTAAAAGAAAAAAACAATAAACTCATTTTTTACTTTACTTAAAAAAACTATAATTTCCAATGAGGCATGATTGTGTTTCATAAAAAAATAATTTCAATTCTCAATAGATTTTGTTCGTTAACTGAAAACAGGGCTGTTTTTATTGTTTCGATTCTGTTTGTACTGATATTTCTGGTATTTTTCTGCCAGCCTCCGCAGATTCGCGGGCTTTCCGGAATGATACCTGTATGTGATAATATCGTTTTTCCTGTCGAAGCACTTAAGACAGTGATTTTTCCTTTTCAGCATCTTGTTCATTCTGTTCTGTTTGTTCATATCCCAGACAGTCTGTCGTTTTTAAGACTGTTGTTTCTTCTGATTCCTGTTTTTCTTGTTCTGTCTGCCGGATTTTTTCTTGATTCACCATTTATAGGTTTTCTTTCTGCTGCCGGAATAATTTTTCTTGAACATTCTGTTAATACCGATGTGGAGCAGCTTCTTATTCTTATATCTGTTTTGTCGGTTATTAATATTTATATTTGCCCACTAATAATAGGAATGAAGAGGGATTTACTGCTTGGCCTTGCTCTTGGAATGTGTACTCAGGCAAAGGGAATATGTCTGCCTTTCGCTCTTATAGTTTTTATACTTGAGTTACGTAAATATAAAGATAATATTTTTAGGAATTTACTGAATAGAAAATATCTTCTGCTGCCATTTGTCATTTCCGGATTTTTATGGAGTGGTATAGTATATATGCAGAGTGGGGAAATTACATTTTTTACGGAGTCGCAACGACGTTCTGAAAATAATATAATTGCTGGGGCAAACGGCTATATATCAACGGCGGAAGGGGACCATATATATGTAAGAAGAGCATTTGGTGTAAACGATAATGAATCAGTGATATCTGTAGCTTTAAAAACAATACTGAAGAATCCATTACGGTATTTTAAATCTATTCCTCTGCGTGGCGGATATCTCTGCGGTAGTATGACTGTTTTTGCACTGCTTGTTCTGTTTTATATTTTTATTGTTTTTTTTCTGTGGAAAGAAAAGAAATTCAGGCTGATTCTGTTGTCTTTTTTTTATTTTATGGCGGGAGGCCTGATGTTGCCTGTGGAAGCACGTTATTTTATTCCTGCATGGGGGCTTTTAATATTTCTGTCTGCCTGTTTTCTGTCATATGTTTTACTTAGGAAACTGCCGTATTGCAATTTAATTACTGATAAAATAAACAAAGGTAACAGTTTTTTTTATAAAACGGGAACTGTTTTCATGTCTGCAGGAATTGCTTTTCCGCTTTTTATGTGGCTGTTGTCTCTGTGCCTGCTTGCTGTGTTTCCATGGAGACATGCAAATGCTGATGTGCAGAAATGGCTGGCACGTCATCCAGATAATATTTATCTTCTGCGCTATTCTTCTTTCAGTTCTTTTTCAGACAGGGACGATATAAAAAAATTTCTGTATGGTTATAAAAATGCAGACAGGGGGACTGGGGTTGAATGGATAAAAAATTATCTGTTGTATTTTGGTGGAGATTTAAATTCTGTTATTGCCAGATTGAATACTTACAGCGAGTCAGGCTGGCATGATCTTCTTCTGCTTTCAGCGGATGATTTTAGGAAAGGGAATATTGTAAGAGGAACTGAAAGAGCGGAAGGGGCACTTGTTTCATGCATGATTGCGAACGGATATGTAAGAAACTCCGTGGCGCTGGAGATAGAAGAACGGAAACAAACAGTAAACAGTTTGAGAATTTCAAATGCCGCTTTCTGCTCTGCTGCATTTGAGAAATTTCTGCTCTTTATGCCTTATGAGGACGTATCTCTGCAGAAAACAATACTTGATTCACCAGCTGTTGAGTTTTTAAATCCTGAAAAACTCATTTTAAAGTATATAACGCTTGTTTCTGAAAGCTGTAGTAAAAATAATTGTTCGTTATTGCGTGAAAATGCTGTCCCGGACAGTGTGCTTAAAGAATTCAATGGCATATCTTCAGATATAGAACGCGAATTAATACCCGTATTTTATGAAAGAAGTCTGCTCCCATTGTGTTTAAATGTGGAAGTAACAGATAAAAACAAGGATAAAATACTTTCATTGTGTGACCTTTTTCTATCACTTATAACAGATAAAGAGGAAAAAGAGGCATGGAGACATGGTGGGGCTGTGCGGTCATACAACTATTTTTATTACAGGCCATATGTTCTTTATACCAAGGCTCATATTCATATGATGAGAGGAGAAAAAGAAAAGGCAACTGTGGCTTTGAAAATGGCCGTTGAATATGGCAATGATGAATTTCTAAAAATGACAGATGTTTCCGTGCTTCTGAAATCATTGGAGGGGGGCATTTGAATAATAACGTTTTTTTTGCTAAGATATATCTATAACGGCGCGGTGGCCAAGTGGTAAGGCGGCAGTCTGCAAAACTGCTATTCGCGGGTTCGATTCCCGCCCGCGCCTTAAATTATTTCCGTCGGGTGAAAGAGTATGAAGATAAGCAAACTGGCCCAGTCTCTCGGACAATCAGCAACACTTAAACTTAATGAAGTAGCGAATGCTCTCAGGGCTGAAGGGAAGCCTGTGATTCATCTTGGCGGAGGTGAACCGGTAGAAGCAATTCCTGCCGGAGCCGCAGAATACGCACGAAATATGATTGATGGCGGATTTGTGCGCTATACACCTTCTTCAGGAACACCTGCCCTGAAGAATGAAATCATAAAATATACTGAGAAATTTTACGGGATAAAGCCGGAGAAGAACAATATCGTTGTTTCTTCTGGTGCCAAGCAGGCTATTTTCAATTTCCTCGTATCTGTTTTAGATAAGGATGACGAGGTAATAATACCTGTTCCGTATTGGGTAAGTTATCCGGAAATGGTAAAACTGGCGCACGGTGAGCCTGTACTTGTACGCCCCGCAAAGGGCCTGCTTGCAACAGTGAAGGATATTGAGTCCGCCATAAACAATAAAACACGCGTTATAATGCTGAACAGCCCGTGCAATCCTTCGGGCCAGGTGTTTCCGGAACAGACTGTGGCTGAACTTGTAGAACTCTGTGAGAGAAATGATATTTATCTTCTCATGGACGATATTTATAACCGTCTTGTTTATGATGGAATGAAAGCCCCATCAGCTTTCAGATATGCCAAACGTCCGCTGAACGATTCTGTTATTGTTTCCATAAACGGTGTTTCAAAAACTTTTTCCATGACCGGTTTCCGGATAGGGTGGAGCATAGCAGGAGAGGAACTTACAAAAGCCATGATAAAGGTTCAGGCCCAGGTTTCCTCATGCCCGTCCTCGGTAAGTCAGACTGCTGCCGTGGGCGCACTTTCGGAACAGGGTGATTTCGTGGAAAATCTGCGCAGGGGTTTGGAAAAGAAGCGTGATATTCTGGTGGCGGAGCTGTCAAAACTTAAAAAAGTCAGACTTGATATTCCGCACGGAACATTCTACAGTTTCCCGGATTTCAGTGCCTATGATCCTGATTCCCGCAGACTTTCAGCCATGCTGCTTGAAAAAGCTCTTGTTGCTGCAGTTCCTGGCATAGAGTTCGGTCTCGAAGGACATCTGCGCATAAGTTACTGCGCGTCAGTTGAAAATATAGTTGAAGGAATTACCCGCATAAGAAAGGTTCTGGACGGGGAATAGTTCTTTAGTCAGTTTTTATCGTCAGTGGGGCTTCCTTTTAAAAGGAGGCCCTTATCATCTTAATCCAAAAACAGTACAATATATACAGGATTTAATTTGTATTCAATGAGGTATTAAAGCAGAGAAATGAAAACATCAAAGACCATTTTTTCAAACTTGTCAGTGCCTGAACTTTACGAACAGGCCATTGCCCGTGGCGAGGGACACATAACCGCCGGAGGGCCTTTCTGCGTGACAACGGGCAAATATACTGCCCGTGCACCCAAGGACAAGTACATTGTGAAAGAACCCGGCTGCGCCGACAAGATATGGTGGAACGACACCAACAATGTCGCAGTCAGCGAGGAACTTTTTGACAGAATGTTGGCCAAACTGGAAAAATATCTTTCAGACAAGGATATTTTTGCCAGGGACTGCTTTGCAGGCGCAGACCCCCAGAACCGCCTTTCAGTCCGTGTATACACGGAATACGCATGGCACAATATTTTTGCAAACAGCCTTTTCATACGCCCTACGGCGGAAGAACTTAAAGGCTTTGCCCCTGATTTTACCGTAATAGATGCCCCCGGATGCAAGGCAGATCCTGCCGTGGACGGCACACGCGGTGAGGCGTTCATTATCCTTAATTTCAAGCGCAAAATGGTGATAATCGGCGGAACCGCCTATGCCGGCGAGATAAAGAAATCCATATTCAGCGTGATGAACTATCTGCTGCCGCTCAAAGGCGTTATGACAATGCACTGCTCTGCAAATGTCGGCAAAAAACAGGATACCGCGATATTCTTCGGTCTTTCCGGCACAGGCAAGACCACACTTTCCAGCGACCCGCTCCGCCGCCTGATTGGCGATGACGAGCATGGCTGGAGCGATAACGGAGTCTTCAATTTTGAGGGCGGCTGCTACGCAAAAGTTATACGCCTTGATCCCAAGGCTGAGCCGGAAATCTATTCTACTACCGGACGCTTTGGCACAGTTCTTGAAAACGTTATTTACGACAAGAACACCCGCCAGCCGGATTTTGACGACGGAACTCTTACCGAGAATACCCGTGCGGCATATCCGCTTTACTTCATTGAAAATTCAATCACGGGCCCTGCATTCCCGCACCCGAAGAACATCGTCATGCTCACTTATGACGCATTCGGCGTGCTGCCCCCGATAGCAAAGCTGTCCTACGGACAGGCAATGTACCACTTCATAAGCGGCTACACCGCAAAGGTTGCCAATACTGAAGTTGGAATCACCGAGCCAAAGGCCACGTTCAGCACCTGCTTCGGCGCACCATTCATGGCACATCATCCGACGAAATATGCGGAACTGCTTGAAAAGAAAATGCGCGAGAACAATGCGGACTGCTGGCTTATAAACACCGGCCTCTGTGGCGGTCCTTACGGCATAGGAAAACGCATGAGCATCAAGCATACCCGTGCGCTGCTCAATGCCGCACTTGACGGAGAGCTTGCCAAGGTGAAATTCGTGCAGGATCCGGTGTTTGGCTTCTCCATACCGCTGGAATGCCCCGGAGTTCCTGCCGAGGTACTCAATCCCCGCGACGCATGGGCGGACAAGAATGCCTACGACGCAAAACGCAGGGAACTTGCAGGCCTTTTCACTGAGAACTTTAAGAAATTCGGTGTTACAAACCCCGCAATCTGCGAAGCGGCCCCGAAACTCTGACAGGGTTCCGGGTATACAAAACAATAGGAAATACAGTATACTTGTATAACAGAGAATCTGTTAAGGAGAAACAATATGGCAGCAAAGAAAACAAACTCAAAATTTATGGCACCGGTTCAGCCCAATGATAAGCTTGCAGCTATTGTTGGAAACAAACCACTTCCCCGCACTGAGATTGTCAAGAAGCTTTGGGATTATTTCAAAGCCAATGGACTGCAGGATGCCAAGAACAAACGTTGCATCAATGCCGATGCCAAACTGAAACCGCTTTTCGGCAAGGATCAGATTACTATGTTCGAGGTCGGAGGCATAGTCAGCAAAAATATAAAGGCCTGACCTTAATTCTGTTAAATTGTAATCTGAAAAGCCGTCGGATAAAGCCGGCGGCTTTTCTTAATTTTCAAAAATGTGGTGTCTGATTTTTTAATGATAACTTATCCGCAGTCCGTTCGTGTTTTAATTTTAATACCGGAGTAACAATTATGGGCAGAAATTTAACTATTTCACTTTTCGCCGGAATTTCCGTGTTTGTATATGAGGCCTGGATAAAAGGCTTTCTGGCGGCGCACAGCCTTATTCCCGGAGGGCTTCCCCGCTCCTGCTGGGACGGTATATTCACAGCTGTTATCTGTATGCTTATACTTATTCTGCTTAAAAAACTGAAATTGTGCTGAAATTATAATAACAGTCCTGCGGGCATATCTGTATGTTCCGGCTGATTTTCCCGCAGATTCATGTACTTTTTCTGTATTTACAATGTTGAAATTTATTACAGCCGGTATTATGTGTGGTTTATTCAGTGGGGTGATGTCCCGCTTTATACTGAAAAAGGCAATACGGCTTGATAATCAGAGTTTTTTCATTATATGGGGCAGCCTGTGTTTCTGCAGGCTGCTTTTTCTTATACTGTCTGTTTTCCTGCTTCGTGTGTACGGACTGAAAACTATTCTGTGTTTTGTTTCCGCTCTTATAATTATACAGGAAATATTCCTTCTGGTTCCGATTAAACGTGACCCGTCTTCCTCCGGCATGGGTACGGGGGGCAATAACATTCCCGGTAATATCTGTTAGTAATAAGGGTCTGGATAATTATCGTAATAGTCAGATGTCAGCCAGAGAAATGTCCGGGAGTTTATCAGCGAAAAATTTTAAAATCATATTATTGACACACGGCGGTCAAAGTGGTAAAATAAAATTTTACCGCATGGTATAATTTTCAGGCGTGATGCATGAATAAACATGCGGTGCCAACAGCGGAATTATGGAACTTAAAGAAATTTTAGAGCATCACATAATAGACAAAGTATGGGCCTATCTTGAACTTGGTCCTGTTCATCTTCCCGTTTCAAAGCATCTGCTGATGATGGTTATAGCGTTCATTCTGCTGGTTGTTGTACTTCCATTTATAATACGCAGCAGATCAGCTGTAACAGCGCCCCTGCGTTCCATGATTGAGGTTATATTCCTTTTCATACGCGATGAGGTGGTAAGGCCCAATCTTGGCCGCGAATTAGGGGATAAGTATATAGGCTATTTCGCCACGCTTTTTTTCTTTATCCTTACACTTAATCTGCTGGGGCTTTTCCCATTCGGTGCCACTGCCACGGGCAATCTTGCCGTAACAGGTGCGCTCGCAGCCATGTCGCTGGTGCTTATAGTTTACGCCGGCATAAGAAAACAGGGTATAACCGGGTATATAAAACATCTGGTTCCCGGAGGAGTCCCTGTATGGCTTTATCCCATTCTGTTCCCTATTGAATTAATAGGACTTGTCACAAAAGCGTTTGCCCTCTGCGTACGTCTTTTTGCAAATATGCTGGGCGGGCACATAGTAATATTGTCATTTATCTGTTTTATTTTTATTTTTGGCTCGTTCGGTGCCATTTACGGCTTCGGGGTGGCTCCGGTATCTGTCCTGCTGGTTCTGTTCATGATGGCGCTGGAACTGTTCGTTGCCTTTCTGCAGGCTTATATTTTTGTGTTCCTTACGGCTATTTTTACCGGCATGGCGGTAAATCCACACTGATTTAGTTTTTTTACGGAGGAAGTTTCAAATGGAAAATCTTACATACATAGGTCTTGGCTATCTTGGTGCCGGAATAGGCGCCGGCCTTGCATTGTTAGGCGCCGGCCTCGGCATAGGTAAAATAGGTGCCAGTTCTGTAGAAGGCATAGCACGCCAGCCGTCCGCGGCAGGTTCCATACGTACTGCAATGATTATTGCCGCAGCTCTTATCGAAGGCCTTGGATTCTTTGCGCTGGTTATATCGCTGCTTGCGGTTATGAACTTCTCCCAGCCTAAAGCCGCAGCAACTGCGGAACCGCAGGCTGTTGAGACTCCGGCAGGACGTTAATATATTGCTGCTATATTGTGGCGGGAGTGAAATATGGAAGCCCTGATCCGTCCTGATTTCGGACTGTCATTCTGGACTATAGTCTGCTTTGTTCTTCTTCTTGTTATTCTCAGGAAGACCGCATGGACACCTCTTATAAACGCTATAAATGAGCGTGAGGAGGGACTGCGCATTGCCCGCGAATCAACAGACCAGGCCCGCATTGAGGCTGAAAGAGTAAGAGACGAGCTTAATTCCCGCCTTGCCGGTCTCAAGAGCGAAATAAAGGAACAGCTTGAGGATGCAAGAAAAACAGCTGCCAGGGAAAAGGAAGCCATGCTTGCCGATGCCCGCAAAAGTGCAGCAGGCATAATCGCATCAGCCAAAAAGGAAATAGAAGCCGAAAGAGCAGAAGCACTGCGTGATATGAAGAAGCGTGTGGCTGAAATTTCTCTTATGGCTGCAGGCCAGGTGCTACGGAAAAACATGAACAGCAAGGCCAATGAGGAACTTGCCGGACAGTTTCTTGCCGAAATAGAAAAGGACCGGCCTGATCTCAAGGCGGAAGCGGGAAACAACTGATGGATTCCAATTCCATAATTCTGTCGAAAAGATATGCCCGTGCCTATATGGAGGCGGGTGTAACTGCATTGACTGCGAAGGATGTGTCTGAGGCTGAATTGCGTGTGGAAAGGCTTAAGAATATTGCAGCCGGATTAAAGCCTTACAATAGTACGCTGAATCACCCTGCTGTGTCTGCCGCAGTTAAAATAGAAATACTCGGCAGAATCATTCCGGAAAGGGATGCGGCCTGGAATTTCCTCTGTCTGCTCATTCAGCATGGCCGCTTTTCACTGCTTGAAGAGATAATAAAAAGCTGTTCGGCACTTCTGGACAAGGTGCGTGGCATAATAAGGGCGGAGGTTTCAGCGCCTTTCACACTGCCGGAACCGCTGATAGAGCGCATGAAGAAATTAATTTCCCCGGATACATCAAAAGTAGTGCTGAAGCAGATAACGGATAAAGAAACCATAGGCGGTTTTGAGCTTAGGACCGGAGACATGGTTCTGGATGCCACACTGCGCGGAAGGCTCAGGGCACTTGAAAAGGAATTTGAAGCCTGAACCACCGGCAGGATTTTACTTATTGAAGTATTGAGAGCATTGAAATGATTAAACCTGAAGAGATAACCGATATTATAAAGAAACGGATAGAAAATTTTGTCCCGGGCGCAGAACTAAGTGAAACAGGACAGGTTTTACAGATAGGCGACGGCATAGCCCGTGTCTACGGACTTAACAGGGCTCTCGTAGGCGAACTGGTTGAATTTGAAAGCGGTGTCGCCGGCATGGTGCAGAATATTGAGCGTGAGAACATTGGCATAGTCGTAATGGGCGATGATACGCTTATAAAGGAAGGGGACCGCGTGAAGCGTACTGGCCGCGTACTGGAAGTACCTGTCGGTGAGGCAATGATAGGCCGTGTTGTCGATGCCCTGGGCCGTCCAATAGATGGAAAAGGCCCGATAAAAACTGATAAGCGCCGCCCGGTTGAGATTATCGCTCCCGGTGTGGTAGAGCGCCAGCCGGTAAAGGAACCTCTTCAGACAGGTCTTAAAGCTGTTGATGCCATGATTCCGATAGGCCGCGGTCAGCGTGAGCTGATAATCGGTGACAGACAGACCGGAAAAACTGCTGTGGCGCTTGATACGATTCTGAATCAGAAAAACGAGCCCGCCGAAACCAGACCTCTTTGTATTTATGTGGCAATAGGGCAGAAGGAATCTACTGTTGCACGTCTTGTAAAGACACTTGAAGATAATGGCGCCATGGAATATACCGTGGTTGTTGCCGCATGTGCAGCAGATCCGGCATCAATGCTTTATATTGCCCCTTATGCCGGCTGTGCCATAGGTGAGGAATTTATGTGGAATGGCCGCCATGCGCTTATAGTGTACGACGATCTTTCCAAGCATGCGCAGGCATACAGGCAGATGTCCCTGCTGCTGCGCAGACCTCCGGGCCGCGAAGCTTATCCCGGCGATGTGTTCTATCTTCACTCCCGTCTGCTGGAACGGGCCTGTAAATTAAGTGAAAAGCATGGCGGCGGCTCCCTTACGGCTCTGCCAATAATTGAAACACAGGCAAATGACGTTACGGCTTATATTCCCACGAATGTCATTTCAATTACTGACGGTCAGATTTACCTTGAATCATCTCTTTTCCATTCCGGAATACGCCCTGCCGTAAATGTGGGAATATCGGTTTCCCGTGTAGGAAGCTCTGCCCAGATAAAGGCTATGAAGCAGGTGGCCGGGCAGCTTCGTCTGGATATTGCCCAATACAATGAACTGGCCTCTTTTGCGCAGTTCGGTTCTGACCTTGATAAGTCCAGCATGGACCAGCTGAACCGCGGAAAACGTATGGTGGAGCTGCTGAAGCAGAACCAGTATGCGCCGCTTTCCGCAGCAGAGCAGGTTATTGTGCTCTATGCCGGAACCCATGGATTCTTCGACGATGTGAAAGTAGAAAATGTACGTGAAGAGGAAACTTCTCTTGTAAGATGGCTGCGTTCCTCACGTACTGAACTTACTGCTGCCATAATGAAGAAAAAACAGCTTGATGAGGCCCTTACGGCTGAAATAGAAAAGGCTCTTGCTGATTTCAGGAAAACACACTGATAAATGGCTTCACTCCGTGATATAAGAAAACATATTGATGCCGTGAAGAATATACGGCAGATAACATCAGCAATGAAGATGGTTGCTGCGGCACGCATACGCCGCGCGCAGACGGCCATGCTTCAGGCCCGTCCTTTTGCGAAGAAAGTAAGCCACATGGTTTCAGATCTGTACGGTGAATTCCTCGAAGAGGATATGGAAAACAGCAGGCTTCGTGGCTATTTTGACAAAAGAGAACGTGGTCCTAAATGTCTTGTGCTGGTAACAGCTGACAAGGGACTATGTGGGGCTTTCAATGCTTCTCTTCTGAAAGCTGCTGTGGCCTGGATACGTGAAAATCAGGACGAGAAGATTTTTGTCGTCGCTGTAGGCAGGAAAGGACTTGATTTCATCAGAAGATTGAAAGGCGTTGATCTTGAAATATCGGATCAGATGATTGGAATATTCCCCAAGGTAGGGTACCGTCACGCAAAGATTCTCGGTAGCCATATCAGAACACTTTTTCTTGATACGCAGCTTGAGAGCGTTACGGTTATTTATAATGAGTTCAAGTCCATGATGTCGCAGAAAGTGGTAACAAAACAGCTGCTGCCTTTAAGCAGTTTCATACAGGAGAGAATAGATCAGGCGCGCGCCAAAGGGAATGATATTTCTCTTAACATGTCTGATTTTATATTCGAGCCTGACAAGCAGACGCTTTTTAACTATCTGATTCCGCTGCACATTGATCTGCAGCTGTTCAGAATACTTATGGAATCGCAGGCGGCGGAGCTTGCCGCCAGAATGACTGCAATGGAATCCGCTTCAAAAAACGCATCTGAGCTTATCAGCGGGCTTACGCTTAAAATGAACAAGACTAGACAGTCGATGATTACCACTGAGCTTACTGAAATAGTAAGCGGAGCCGAGGCTCTGGAATAGATTGGAGAAAGTTATGGGTAAAGGAAAAATAGTGCAGATAATAGGCCCGGTGCTTGATGTTGAGTTTAAGCAGGGGGAACTGCCAAGGATTCATAATGCGCTGGAAGTTAGATTTACCGAAGATGGCGCGGAGAAGAAACTTGTGGCAGAAGTCGCCCAGCACCTTGGCGACAATACGGTGCGTGCCATAACACTGGGAACAACCAACGGTCTAAGCCGTGGGCTTGAAGTGCTTGACACAGGCGCACCTGTAACAGTTCCGGTGGGTGAAGCCTGTCTGGGCCGTCTTATAGATGTTTTAGGCGAGCCTAAGGATTACAAGGGCCCTCTTGATACTACGGAACGTATGCCCATACACCGTGATCCTCCGCCGCTTACCGAACAGAAAACAGAGCCTGAAATTTTTGAAACAGGCATTAAGGTAATAGACTTGCTTGCTCCCTTTATGAAAGGCGGAAAAATAGGTCTTTTCGGCGGTGCAGGTGTAGGCAAGACAGTTGTTATCATGGAGCTGATAAACAATGTCGCTAAGGCTCACAATGGCTGCTCCGTGTTCGGCGGCATAGGTGAAAGAAGCCGTGAGGGCAACGATTTGTGGCTTGAAATGGCAGAGTCAAAACTGTCAGACGGTTCATCAGTGCTGGATAAGACAGCGCTGGTATACGGTCAGATGAACGAACCTCCCGGGAGCCGTGCACGTGTTGGACTTACTGCGCTTACGCAGGCTGAATATTTCCGCGACAGAAAAGGACAGGATGTGCTGTTGTTCCTGGATAATGTCTTCCGCTATGTTCTGGCCAATTCCGAAGTGTCTGCCCTGCTGGGACGTATGCCTTCCGCAGTAGGATATCAGCCTACGCTTACCACTGAAATCGGCTGGCTTCAGGAGCGCATTACATCAACCAAAAAAGGGTCCATTACCTCTATTCAGGCTGTGTATGTTCCCGCAGACGACCTTACCGATCCCGGTGTGGCAAATGTGTTCACGCATCTGGACGCCACTGTGGTTCTTTCCCGCTCCATAGCGGAGCTTGGTATTTATCCGGCTGTTGACCCGCTGGATTCCACCTCCCGCATACTTGATCCGGCTGTAGTAGGTGAGGAGCATTATCAGACTGCCCGTGCCGTTCAGAAAATACTTCAGCGCTATAAGGAGCTTCAGGATATTATAGCCATTCTGGGAATGGATGAACTTGGCGATGAGGACAAGAAAACCGTAAACCGCGCCAGAAAAATACAGAAATTCATGTCCCAGCCATTCTCCGTGGCGGAGAAATTCACCGGCAGACAGGGACGCTATGTGCCGCTTAAGGAAACTGTTTCAAGTTTCAGGCGGATACTGAGCGGAGAGCTTGACGATATTCCGGAGCAGGCGTTCTTCCTGGCCGGTGGAATAGACGATGTTATAGCACGCGCTTCCGGAAAGACTGCGGAGAACAGATAAATATTTATGGCGGAGCAGAAACTTTTGCTTACCATACTCACTCCGGAGGGAACAGATATTTCCGATGTTTCCACGGATGAAGTGATTGTCCCTGCTGAAAACGGAATGCTCGGCATAAAGCCGGGCCATGCACCGCTTGTGGCCATGCTTAAGGCAGGCACCATGAAATATAATGAGGCAGGTAATGAAAAAACTTTTGATATTTTCAAAGGTTTTGCTGAAGTGTTTGACGATAAGGTACTTGTTCTGGCCGTAGGTGCGGAACTTGCGGATGAAATGGAACTTGAGGCAGGAATACAGGCCGAGCGCAAAAAGAAAAATAATGGTGTAGTTAAGGGTGATGACCTGAACCTTGATGAGGCGGACTCGATGATAAAGCGCAGCATAGAGGTTCTTAACAATCTGCGCAAGAATGCCAAATCGCGCGGCAGCAGATAAAATCTGCCGGCCCAAGGTGCCGGACAGGTTTTTCCGCGACGGTATCTCCTACTTGTCAGACAGAATCTGTTGAACCCGTTTCCGTGTAATGCGGTGGCGGGTTCAGTAATTTAAAACTGCTTTATAATAAAAAAAATATTTATTAAAATATAATTATGATTTTTGATAAACTCGTTGAAGCCATTATCGGTACTAAAAGCGAAAGAGCTTTGAAGACCATTATGCCGGTTGTCGCCCAGATAAATGCCCTTGAAGAATCGTATTCAAAAATGTCTGACGACGAACTCAAGGCGAAGACACCTGAGTTCAGGGCCCGTCTTGCCAAAGGCGAAACACTTGATGATCTGCTGCCTGAAGCGTTTGCCACAGTGCGTGAGGCGTCCAAGCGTGTTCTGCATATGCGCCATTATGATGTACAGCTTATCGGTGGTATAACTCTTCACCGTGGCAAAATAGCGGAAATGCGTACAGGTGAGGGAAAAACGCTGGTTTCAACACTGCCGGCATATCTTAATGCACTTACCGGCAAAGGTGTACATATTGTAACCGTGAACGACTATCTGGCCAAGCGCGACAGCGAGTGGATGGGCCCCATACATCAGTTCCTGGGTCTTACAGTAGGTTCCGTTCAGCATGATATGCGCAATGACGAGCGCCGCGAGATGTACAACCGCGATATTACCTATATTACAAACAGTGAGGTAGGCTTCGATTACCTGCGTGACAATATGGTCCTTGACAAGAGCGAGCGCGTTATGCGCGAGCGCAATTATGCCATAGTTGACGAGGTCGACTCTATTCTTATTGACGAGGCAAGAACCCCGCTTATTATTTCAGGTCCGGCTGAGGAGTCCACGGATAAATATTATCTGGTCAACCGTGTTATACCAATGCTCAATCCCCGCTTCATAACAGAGAAAGAGGAGATAGACGCCAAGCGCGAAGGCATAGACCTTGGCAAAGGCTATGATGCGATAATAGATGAAAAGAATAATCTGGCCACGCTTACAGCGGAAGGTATAGCCAAGGCAGAAAAAATGCTGGGTGTTGGCAATATTTACGACGATGTGGCATCCGGCTGGGCTCATCATCTTACCCAGGGGCTTCGCGCGCATCATCTGTTCAAGAATGATGTGCATTATGTGGTAAAGGACGGGGAAATTGTAATTGTGGATGAGTTTACGGGCCGTCTTATGCCTGGCCGCCGCTGGTCTGACGGACTTCACCAGGCCATAGAGGCAAAGGAAGGTCTTAAAATCAAAGAAGAGAACCAGACTCTTGCCACTATAACATATCAGAACTATTTCAAACTTTACAATAAACTTGCGGGAATGACAGGTACCGCCATGACGGAAGCCGACGAGTTCTGGGAAATATACAAGCTGGACGTGGTGGAGATTCCGCCAAATAAGCCGCTTGCGCGTATTGATTCGCCGGACCGTGTGTACCGCACAGAACGCGAGAAATTCAATGCCATAGCCGAAGAGGTCTTTGAAACATGGAAAAGGGGCCAGCCAATGCTTATTGGTACCCGTTCCATTGAAAAATCAGAGCAGCTTTCCAATATACTTCGTGCGAAGGGTATTCCTCATCAGGTACTGAATGCAAAGTACCATGAAATGGAGGCCCAGATTATAGCCCAGGCTGGCCGCAAGGGCCAGGTTACCATAGCCACTAACATGGCTGGCCGCGGTACGGATATTGTGCTTGGCGGAACACCGTATGATGAGGCGGCGCAGAAAGAGGTAGCCGCACTCGGTGGCCTTTATGTAATAGGTACTGAACGACATGAAAGCCGCCGTATAGATAATCAGTTGCGTGGCCGCTGTGCCCGTCAGGGCGACCCGGGAGCCTCTGTTTTCTATGTGTCTCTCGGTGATGAATTAATGCGTCTGTTTGGTTCCGACCGTATTGCCGCAATAATGGAACGTCTCGGAATGAAAGAAGGCGAGGTTATAGAGTCCTCTATTATCACAAAGCAGATAGCCGGGGCGCAGAAACGCGTTGAGGGACAGAACTTTGACGCGCGCAAACACCTGCTTGACTATGATAATGTAATGAACAAGCAGCGTCTGGCGATTTACAGCCTGCGCGATATGATTCTTGACGGTAATGGCGTGCCTGAAAGTGTAAAGAAAGCCATTGAGGAATGTATTACCGAACATCTGAATGAGTACGCACCTGAAAAAGAACACGCCAATCTTTGGGATTTTGAGAAAATAAATGTTTTCCTCAAGAGAACATTCGGTTTCGAGGTGTCCTATTCCGATGATGACAGAAACACACTTGTCCGCCCTGCGCTTGAGGAGGATATCCTTGAACGCGTGAAAATGCTTTATGAGGACAGACAGAGTGAGTTCGAGGAAAGAGGAATTTCCTTCGCTGAAGTGGAAAGAATGCTGTTTCTGCAGATAATAGATCAGGTATGGAAGAACCATCTCTACGAACTTGACCATCTTAAAAAAGGCGTTGGACTCCGCGCGTATGGCCAGAAGGATCCTCTTGTTGAATATCAGAGGGAATCCTATTATCTGTTTGAGAATATGATGAACAGAATACGCGACACCATGGTTTCATATGTGTTCCGTGTTCATGCCCCTGCGCAGCCTGCACCTCAGCCTGCGCAGGATCCGCGCAATATGAGACAGGCCGGTGAACCGGCACGTATGCCGGGAGAAAATACAGAAAAAAAGAAATCCCCGCTGCCTCTTCATGGCAAAATAGGCCGTAATGATCCGTGCCCCTGCGGTTCGGGTAAGAAATATAAAAAATGTCACGGAGCAAATCTGTAAAAGCGGAAGCGGGAAAAAGAGCGGCTGAAAAACTGCCTGATGACCGGACGGCTAAAAGAAAGGCCGCCCGGTTTCTACGTATTCTGCCATGGCTTCTTCTTCCCCTGACCCCGGTTTTAATTGTATTAAGTTATCCAAGATTCACTTTTTACTGGCTGGCCTGGATAGCGCTTGCGCCATTTTCTGTTTTTATCCTGCGCGCGAAGACATGGAAAACTCTTCTTACTGGAAGTTTCCTGTGTGGTTTTCTTACTTATCTCGGACTGCTTTACTGGGTTTATCCTACAATGCGGGCAGGTGCCGTGCCGGTGCCTTTTGCGGTGCTTGGTCTTCTGCTGCTGGCTGCCCTGATGTCCCTTGATTTTATTTTTACCGGTGCTTTCGGCTATTTTGTGCGGCGCACAGGCAACGGTGTTTTTCCTGTTCTCTTTGCCTCTGCCTGGGCAATAATGGAATGGCTTAAGGTTACCATAAATCAGAAAGCGGTGGCTTTTCCATGGTTCATGCTTGGCTATTCGCAGTGGAGCCGACCGGAATTTATACAGATTTCCTCCGTTACCGGCGTGTACGGGCTGAGCTGGGCTATATGCTTCACCGGCGCGCTGCTTGCCGTTGTATGTATGCGGAAGGAACCATTTTATAAAAGAATATTCGGAATGTTTCCCGCCGCGCTGCTTGCGGGCGGGCTGTGGGCATACGGTTTATATGTTATATCTCCTGAAACATCGCCTGACAGAACAGTTCCGCTGAAAGTGGCACTGCTTCAGCCCTGTATTAATCTTTATGAAAAATGGGATCCGGCGCGTGAGAGTGAAATAAAACAGAAACTGGGAGCCATGACTGGCAGGCTTAAGAGAAAAGATCTTGTGCTATGGCCGGAGAATGCTCTTCCAGGCTGGATAGATGATCCGCAGTACGCTTTATGGCTTGATGGCATAGCACGTGTATTCGGCAGCAGCCATATAGTCGGTTCCGTATCGCGTGGCGACGGGAAACGGGTTGCCGCATGTATGATAACACCCGAAGGTGCCGGACCGGATTATCACAAGCGTGTGCTTGTCCCTTTCGGCGAGTATGTTCCCATGCGTGGTATTCTTGGAAAATTTATTGGTACAGTTGCCGCCTTAGGCGAGTTCCGCCCTGGAATGATGAAGCAGAATTTCATGCCGCTTAAAGGGCTTAAGGTTGCCCCCACAATATGTTATGAATCAATTTTCCCGTTCCTGTATGTATCAGATGCGGAGCGAGGCGCCGATATGTTTGTAAATATCACGAATGATGGCTGGTATCTGGATACATCGGCGCCGTATCAGCATCTTGCCGCGCTGGTGTTCCGCGCGGCGGAAACAAGGCGGCCTGTTCTGCGTGCCGCAAACAATGGTATTTCAGCTGTTATAAACAGAAACGGTGTGATAGATGTTTCCATGCCTCTTAACGAGGAAGGCGTGCTTGAAGCCTCCATAGAAGTGCCGCAGAAACAGCCACCTTCAGTTTATGTCAGATACGGTAATTTCTTTGTGGGCCTCTGCGCCCTGCTCTGCCTGGCTTTCGCAGTATCGCTTATATTTATGTGATTTATAATAACCTGCCGCTGATTGCGGTTCAGGCAGTCATTTTGTCAGTTCGTCCTGTTTTCCGTGTATACGAAGGGGTGTTGGCGGACTCCGGTTTTAACGGGTTGCATCTGTAAGCTCCCCGTTATCATCATATATCATTACAATATCCGGTATTCCAACATAGTTGCCGGAAAGGCTGGTGTATGCTTTTCTGCTTAGAATCCTGTCGTTTTCATCGAAATATGTTTCTTCGGAAATCCACGGGGAAATACAGTTTCCTTTATCATCCGTTTTATTGCATACATCTTTCTTTGTATGGGTTATGTGTCCGCTGCTGTCACTGATTTTGTAAAACATCTGCAGGGAATTCGTTTTTTTTATGTTTCCGGCAGCTCCGTTACCTGGCTGGATTATGTATTCAGTTATTTTTGAAAGCTCACCTTTGTCATTGTATTCGTATGAATAGGTAAATTCCGTTTTCTTTCCGCAGTTTCCGTTTTCGTCCGGTTTAACGCAGTAAACAGCGTTTTCTGTTCTGTTACCTGGACCATATTCATAATACATGGCATATTCAACGGCGGTACATATTCCGGTTTTCGCATTTACTTCCGCACATTTATCATGATATATATTATTCCCGTCTTCATTATATTTCCAGTTCTGTCCAGTGGAGACTGAATATTCTGCACAGCTCAGGTCAATGTTAAATATATTGCATTTCCTCGCTGAGATTTTCCTGCCACTGGCATCATATTCAAAAATATTGCCCTGGCCGAAACTGCCGCATTTTCCGTTTTCATAATTTTTACATGGAATATCCTGCACTGTAGCGTGTCCATGTTCATCATACGCATTTGCCAGGTATTTCGGTATGCTGCATTCTCTGTCAGGACAGAATTTCCTTAAAACATTATTACCTTTTTCATCATAAAAGTAATTTATCGCATTATCTGTGCGCAGGCATATCCCGTTTATATCATATGACAGGCATTTCATCAGTACGGATAGTTTACCGTCTGTATTGTAATAAGCAGTGCCACCTCTTGAACACATATCGTATCTGTCTTTTTTAAGACAATATTCCATGCGTTCGGGTTTTCCTGCGGCGTTATAAAATATTTTTTTCTTTACAGCTGTTCCAGGGTATATTCTTTCAACAGTGCATACGCCTTTAATGCAGGTTATTCCACAGTTTCTATGACAAGCTTTCATCAGTCTTTTTACCGGGTCAGGGGCATGGTTGTCAGCTGTACCGGCGGACTGGCTGCTCACTGTACTGCTGTTTCCTGGATTTTCATAGGCGGTTTCCGTTTTTTTCTCATGTATGGCAGTCTGCTGTTGTGTTTCCAATGTTTTTGTGGAAGCTGCCGGAGCCCGTATTAAAACCGACACGCAGACGGCAGAAGCAGCTACAGCCGCTAACACTAACATTGTTTTAAAGATGGCGGCCCTTTTTTCTCTTATATTGCATACAGGGCCTTTATCATTTCTGGCCCCGTTGCTGTTTCCGTACATATTCTCTCCATGCTGCACTGTGTGTCAGGCAGAATTTTATTTATTTTATAATTTTTTAGGCTCTTTTAAATGAAAGTATTGACACAATATATTTATAAAGGACGCAAATATTACTTCGCTGTCATGAATCTGCTCAGGACCTCATTAAATCGTAAAGATGCTGAAACAAGTTCAGCATGACGGAAAACTGTAAAATCAATAATCTTCTTATAAAGAACGCTGGCTTTAAATGCTTTTTCTCCTGCGAGAAGTTTAATTTTGCTTATAAAGAAATTTCTGACTTGCTAATTGGAGCTGCGAAAACGGCGCAATGTTGTCATAAGCATGTTTTAAAATATCTGTTAAGCAGGACAGACAGCAGTATTCAGTAATTTTCAATTGCTGATTGTCAGCTGAACAAATATTCAATAAGGAGAAGAGTTATGCTTGAATTAATAATCTGCATCATGGTGCTTTTTGGCCTCAGCCAATGTTAGTTCTTTTTCAAAAAAGGGAAGTATCTTTTTTGTAAAACGGTATTAAATAAGCGTGTTGTAATTTCTAAAAGAGCCTTATCACTGTGTTGCGGCCCGTATGGTCGTCCTTTGATAAGGCTCTTTCCCTGCTTAGTGATTTTTTGAGATTTCGCAACTTTTTCCCGTGAACTTTTGCAAAAATCCCTGTATAATATAATTGAAAATAATGAAACTCCCTTTGACATGGAGGAAAATATGAAGGAATACGATTCAAAAAAATGGGCACTTATTGCTTATGACTGTGTTTTTGTGGAGGACATTGAAGATATTTTGGATAAGAATTCCATCATCGGCAAGACCATAAAAACATATATTTTATGGACTGGTCCTGGTATAATGGCAGTTATGACATAAGGGAAAAATGTGCATGGCATTATGGAGAAAAAGACCATTCTCTTTATCAAAAGTATTTGGTATGGGCAAATATACCAGACGATTTTGAAGTTGACCGCCGTGTGGAAATAAACGATCTTATTGTAATACAGTTCACTGATGGGACAAGTCTGGAAATGATGTATTCTGATTACGATTATAATATTATGAAAATAAGCGTAAATGAAATAACTCATTATCCAAAACAGGAAATGGAATACAATGGCACAAACATAGACGCAAATGTAATGTTTTCCGTTTGTCTTGGCAAAAAAATAGCCGGAGTAGAAAGTATTCCATCCACACCAGACGACGATGATATTGGGAAACTGATATTAAGGTTGTCAGATGGCAATGGTATTTTGATAACAGTTGTATACGATGAGGGCTGTAGCCACAATGGGCTGGAATGTGTAGACAAGGATAACAAGACGCTTATGATAACTTTCGGAGAGCTCAAGACCGGCATGATTCTTGAAGAAGGCGAAGAACTTGATGAGATTTAAAGGTCAAATAAACATTGCCATATATTGCGGAATCACGAGTTTTGGCGGATTGAAGCCCAGATTTCCGTCTATCAGTTTTATGGCATACGGCGGATTATGTGTTTTTATGAAATCATTAAGGGATTCTGTGTCGCCGTTCCGGGACTTGACCTCAACAGGTATTGCGTTGCCGTTCTTCTCAAAAATGAACTCTATTTCCTGCGAATTGTCCTTTTTCTTGTAATAATTCAGCACAAATCCTCTTTTGCTTAAAATATCAAAAACAAGATTCTCGTATATTCCGCCTTTTGCCGGGCCATAAAGCGTTTTCTGAATAAGTGCCTTCTGTGTTTCAAATCCAAACATTGCGGTTGCAAGTCCTATGTCTGAGGCATAAATCTTGAAGTTTTCCGGCTGTTCATAAGCCTTTAGAGGCATAATGGGCAGGGAAACATTCCGTACCATGCAGACAAGACCTGCGTCTATAAGCCAGTCCAGAGCGTTCTCATATTTCCTTGCACTGCCCTTTTTGTCAACCGTCCTGTATTGGAATTTTAAATATTCCTTTGAAAGCTGTCTGGGCAGGGATTCATAAACGGCCTTTATTTTAGGCTTTTCTGAATTTTTTGCATAATGCGTTATGTCATCTTCATAAGCCCTGAATATTTTCTGCTGCGCCTTGAATGCTTCCATAAAACTATGCTCTTTCAGAAATGTCTTTACTACTTCCGGCATTCCACCTACGACCATATATTCCCGCAGTAGGGCAAGATATTTTTCATTTATTCCTACCTCACCTGACGGGACTTTTTCCCTGTTGTCATAATATGATTTCAATATGGAAATTGTCTCCCCGGTTATTCCGTATGCCCAGAGGAATTCTTCAAAATCAAGGCTGCGCAATGTTATTTCGCGTTCATATCCCACTGGAACTGAAATTCCGCTTTCATTTTCCTCGCCGTTTCTGCTTTTGTTGTAATGTATTCCCAGAAGAGAGCCTGAAGCGATTACATCGCATCTGCTGTCCGTGGCTAAAAACTTTAGTGCCGTTCTTGCCTTGGGACAGGCCTGTATCTCGTCTATGAAAATAAGGGTATTATGCTCTTTTATATGGAAACCCGGCATAAAAAGGGAAATTTTCTTGTAAATCTCATCAGCTTCAAGACTTCCTTCAAAAATTCCTGCAAAACCTGGATTTTTCAGCATGTTCAGACATATATAGCTTTTGTAATTTTCCCTGCCGAATCTGTCTATGATATATGTTTTGCCGACCTGTCTTGCACCGTTTACCAACAGGCATTCCCGCGTTTTTTCTTTTTTCCAGCTGACAAAGTAATCATAAATCCTGCGTCTGAGCATTTTTCCGCCTCTGTTTTTTGCCTATACTATAAAATTAGCACATAATAATGGATAAAATCAAGAAAAAATGCAACGAATTTGACGATGTGTATAGCATTTTATGCAACGTTTTTGACAATAACTTTGTAAAAATATGCAACGAATTTGACGATATATATTGCGTTTTGTGCAACGTTTTTGACAATAAAGACATAAAAAAAGCGGAAAAATCAGATTTTTCTGTGTTTCAAATGAGTGATTATGTATTAAATGTATTCAAAATTGCAGAAATAAATCAAATATGTGAAGAATATTTCAAGTTCGCAACTTTTTTTCCGTGAACTTTCACTTTTTTCAGATAGAATATCATAAAGGAAGAAAAAAAGGAGCAGGATTTATGGCAGACAGCAAAAAAGAACATGATTTTCTTGGTTATTGGGAAATATGGCAGAGTTTCTATGACCTTGAAAAAGAGGCAGAGGAATTTGGCGGACATCTGAAAAAGGCAATAAGCGGCGACAAGACCCTTTGCATAAAAAAGATATGCGGCAAATACCGCAGATATGGCATCACCCCAGAGCAGGATGGAAACTCCGAAGCAATACGCATGGCTACAATATGCGAAACCGATGGCGATGAAAACAGCAGGGAATGGTCTCTATGCCGTTTTATGCCTGTACTGCCCAGCTACCAAAATGAAATATATCCAAAAGAAATTATCCCCGGCGAAGATGAGACATTCGGATATGTAAAGGCCTGCCCTGAAAAAGGCGTGGGACAGGATTTTGTGTATTATGACAATTTCTTTGCAATGGACAGGGAAAAATACGAAGGAATACTGGCAAATGGCAAAAACGGCGATGAACCTGTAACGGTGGAAATAGCCGCACTCGGATTCGGATTAGAGAAAAACGACACGCCTCCGCTGAAAATATCAGACGGGGCTGTATACGAGGTTGCCCTGAACCGTTTTTTGCAGGATAATCCCGGAAAAAGCAAAAAGGATTTTCCTTATGTTGAAATATGCACAAACAAAATGACAATGCTGTTCCCCACGTCATGCGATGATCTTTTTGAATTTGCCGCAAATATAGACGAGGTAAAGGAAATGCTTTTCTTCGGAAAGAAAGCATACAGAATGAAGACGACATTCTTCCCATCCGAAGACGAGGAATTGACTGTTTATCTTTATGCCGGAGAAAACGCCCTTGACGGCTATGTTCCGGCAGCTGGCGACAATGTAAAAGGAATGTTGCAGTTTTACGGCAGCATTTGCAATTAGCAATGAGCAATTAGAAATTAGCAATTATTGTAAATTTCGGATTAATGTGCAAAATAGTTGGTGACATTATATTTTTATCTGTAAAAAAATAAATGCTCAATCACTTTTTTTAATCTTTCTTTTTTTAATCCTGTGTGAACTCTTATTTTAGTCTTTATCTGCCTGAAATATCCCACACAGATGTTTGTCGTGCTTTCTATTTCCAGGTTCAGGATTCTTCTGCCATGTGAACAGATCAGGCATATTCCTGCCTATGCTCCTGAAAGCGCTGTGCAGCCTTCTGTGTCTGAATTGTCCATTCCCGTTTCTTTCTTTCAGGAAATATGCATAACGATGCTTCAGTGCTTTGAATTTTACCTATTAAGCCGAATTATCGCTTTATCAGCCCGGCGGGTGAATATTGTAGACTTAGTGAATATATCTCCGCATTAATTCTTTGTCTGCAGCAGAACGACCATATGCTGTCGCTTGCTCTTTATATAATTTCACTGTCAGTTTTATATTACAGGCAAAGGAGTATGATATGAAAATACTGTCAGCTGGAATAATTATTGTGCCGCTCATGTTCTGCTGTATTCAGGTTTATGCAGCAGATTCTTATTCTTTGCTTCCTGCATGTATAAATGGCTGTGCAGGCGCTTCATATAATGAGTCTGACAAAGAAAAGGCTATGCAGGCCTGCATAAAAACATGCGTTAACGCTATCACGGATTTGTCCAAAGAAAAGCCTTACAGTGAGCCTCATGAAGATATTATTGCGTCCCCGGAGAATAATGATTCTGCAGTTTCTGATGGTAAAGCTGATTTTGACAGTATGCCTGTTAAAATTCCGGTTGATGAAAATGAGCAAACAGGGGCAGACTATGTTTCTTTAGGACAAACCGGCATAGGAAACAGATTTGTAATGGGATTTGATATTGCCAAATTCAGATATAATATGCCGGACGTTTTGCAGCGTTATGTAAATGATGGGCATAATTTATCTTCCATTGCTGTTTATTCAGGATATAATATAAATGAGATTATAGAAGCCGGAATAGAAATCCGTGAATTTGAAACAATGGATTTTTCAGGAATTGTGTACTATGGCGGATATTTTTATGACATAGATGGAACGTACTCATTATATGCGACAGCGGCATATTTAAAAATAAACATAATGAATCTTTTTATAAATAGAGGAGAGAGCCTGCTGGTGTATGCAAAA
>Ga0265301_10002027_pt1 | contig 24584 bp, 27 predicted proteins | sample AusTroGonzalo_MG_2_FD_193488 | JGI IMG/M metagenome (GOLD analysis project Ga0265301, IMG submission 193488) | Bovine rumen microbial communities from tropical cattle in Woodstock, Queensland, Australia - Gonzalo_04 | ecosystem: Host-associated > Mammals > Digestive system > Stomach > Rumen ... | reverse complement strand
CATTCAGGCAGTTCGGGCAGCAGCTGTTTCAGCTGCTGCACTTCCTCTTTCGTAAATAGTGCCCGTTCCAGGTGCTTCCCGGTATTGTTGTCTGCCAGCACAGCCCCGTTCCGGGTGATCACCGGAAGCTGCAGACGCAGACCGCCCGCGATCGTCCGTGCGCTTTCCACAGACCGGGCTGTCGCGTAGGTGAAGGCCATCCCGGCCGTCACCAGTTCGTTGACCGTCTGCTCCGTCCAGGCGGAAATGGTCTCGTCATTCCGCATCAGCGTCCCGTCCAGGTCTGTCACATACAGCGTTTTCTGTTTTGTTTCCAAAGGCTCTTCCCCTCCGCATCTCGGTCCGGATTGAAACAGATTCATTGTATCAGCTTCACCGAAGCAAGTAAATCAGCTCTTTCAGAAAAAAAGTTTGACACCGTATCCCGGTTGTGCTATCATACATAAGCTGTCACGACAGCATGTGGGCTCGTAGCTCAGCTGGATAGAGTGTTTGACTACGAATCAAAAGGTCGTGGGTTCGAATCCCGCCGGGCTCACTAACCCGGAGCGTTGAAAAATAAGGCGCTCCGGGTTTTCTGTTGCCCCAAAACAGAGTCGCTTAAAGTGGTCAAAAGTGTCAAAAATACTCTGAATGGTTGTCAAACGGTTGTCCGCTCCCACGATGGGCTGACAACCACCAGATCATACATGAAATATTTTTTCATTCTTCCGTGAAAAGTTTATTTTATTTTTCGACAGCCTTCGTTTCCCGCTCGTCTGTGACATGATCATATACCTGCATAATCATTTTCTGATCCGAATGCCTCATCCAGCTTGAAACAATTTTCAGATCGATGCCATTTGTAATGCACCATTCACAGAAACTGTGCCGCAGGTCATGTGGACGGATACGGTGCTTTTTCGTTCCTACTCCAAGTGTGAATAATGCGAAAAGAATGAATACTAGGAACAATAAAAAGTTCATACGAGGTTCAGAAAAACAATGTCTATTTGCTTCGTTTCATAAAAAACACGCATGCCGAACCTGCTGCCGTCCTCGGAAAATGAATCAGCAGACCGAAAGCAGTATCAGCGGATATATTGCCTATTACAAAACCCTCCATGCCAAAAGCGGCACGATACATCTGTATCGTGCCGCACAGCTTATTCAGCTAATCATTCCGCAACCTGCTTCACCCAACTGATCGTGCCGTCATCTGCGGTCAAAGTCAGGACTGTCTGCCCATTCTCATTGACAGCAATGACGTAAGGAGCATCTTCTGCTTCCCGTTCCGGATTGCTGAATGCGACATAGATTCCGATCCCGTCGCCTTTTTCACCGCTGTCCAGCGCATACGCCTCAAAATCCGCTGTCTGCTGTCCGTTCATCAGTGTGATTCCATGACCTTTTTCGTCAATGGTCATAATCAGTTCCACACCCGCATAAGCTTCACCGAAAGGAGTCATATCTGCCTGCCATGTTCCAATGAACCCCAGATCGGTCAGCTGCGCAAGAGCTTCTTCCATATGTGCAGAATAATCCATGTTTTCAAGACAGAAAAGTGTAATCACGTCTTTAATCATTTCTTCACCGGCGTCAACCGGGAATCCCGCAGCCAGCCAGTAGGCATAAGGTCCTTCATTGTACTTCGCCAGATTCTCCTTGCTGCTTCCGTAGCGGAACTCCAGATGATAGGTGGTTGCCGGGGTGTCGGGCATCATATAGAAGTATTTGAACTCTCCCGCGTCTTCATCCGCTGTCTCAAACAGGTATCCGTCCATCATGCCGGCCAGTGACAGATGGCCGGTATACGAATATTCGTGACTGAATACCGTTTCACCCTTGTCATCCACACCGCTGACCGTCATTCCGTCAAAGGTGATACGGGAAACGCCGTTGATGAACAGGCAGTCAAACTGGGCACCATTGGATCCGTCACCAAAGGCGTCAATTGCTTCCTGTCCGTAGACTGTTCCGTTGCAGGCAGCTTTCAGCATCTCCGCTGTTGCGGGAGCGGCTCCTTCACCCAATACCGCAGCACAGGCATCAAGCCAGATCTGGTCATATTCCGGAACAGTAATTACTGGAAACAGGGCTTCATACGTTCCTTTGATGCTGTCCATAAAAGCCGCTGCATCCGCAGAATCATCCGCTGTCTCCGCCACACCGAATGCGGCAGTCATCATCAGCAGGCAAAGAGTAAGTACCAGTGCAATTGTCTTTTTCATATCCTTATTCTTCCTTTCTGTTATGCCAGTTCTTTTCCAAGCATCTTGCAGGCTGCCAATGCAGCGTCATCAGGAGCTTCATTGACCAGTACACTTTCTGCCGCCAGCAATATTTCCTTTTCCGAACATCGCTTTTCCCAGGATCGCATCCATTCACCGTCACCCCATCCGTAGGAACCAAACAATGCCACTTTCTTTCCGGCCAGTTCCGGCTCAATGCTTTCCAGCATTGGCAGGAACTCACTGTCTTCCAGTTCTTCCGCGCCCATTGCGGGGCATCCGAGTGCTGCCGCGTCATATGAGGAAACAATGCCGACATCCGCACATTCCATCAGATCCACATCAGCGCCGGCTTCCTTCGCGCCGTCCGCGACAGCAACTGCCATAGCTTTTGTATTGCCGGTTCCGCTCCAGTAAATAACCGCAACTTTACTCATGCAGTTTCCTTCCTTTCCAGCCTTTCGGCTTCATTATATGAATACTGTCGTGGCTGAACCGTCAGCCGTGACAGGCTCCATCCCTCCTGGTTACGCTGCAGATAGGCTTTTGTGCAGTGTCTGCAGCGCGCAAATAATCTCTTTGCCTGATCCATGTCGCTTTCATACACCTTCCACAAACCGGTATATTTACATTCTCCATGCTGTATGAATCCACGAACATCCACAGCAGGATAACCAAGAAACAATCCGATTTCATGCGGAAATGTATTTAAATTCTTCAGGCGATGAATCAGCCAGAGAATACGGTGTATGTTGCTGTCATCCGGATATCCCGTTTTTTTCAGGATATCCGTAGCGATTGGATCACACAGATCTTTCTCCAGCATAGCAGGACGGTACAGATAGATCAGAGCATTACCGTCCTGATAACGAAGCGGAATCGCACAGACGCCTTTATGCAGCAGGCAGTGATTGATTGCCCGCAAACTGGCTGTCATTTCTCCGCGGCTGGCAAACGGGCAGTTGAAAAGGCTGCCGGTTTTAATGGCGGCAAGCGTTGGTGCGCAGCAACGGATCACAATCTCATCAGACATAGTTTGCTCCTTATTAGTCGAGTCTAACCTCTGTTCTTAAAAGTAGCTGCTCTCTGGTACATCCCCAAACCAAAGAGCAGCTCAGGAGGTTAGCTATTACTAACACATAATAGCCGGAGCAGCAACTGCTGTCAAGCATTATCATGTTTCCGTCAAAAGCAGACAACTCATGTCCTTATAAACCCAAAGCAGATTGATGGCTTCGTGAAAAGCGATCTCAAAAAAACAGATGAAAAACAGAATGGACATTGACGACCAAAGTACATTACGATATACTATATGTGGTTAGTTTCTACTAACCTATAGAATAATATCAATCGGGAAAAGCCATCCCGAATGATATACCAGATCCTTTTACCTCCAAAGGAGCGGAATGCCTATGCGTACAGGCATTCCGTTTTCCTTTATATTTTATCTTGTAAGCAGACCGGAAATGGCAGTCAGACTTTCGTCAGAAAGATCGTGCTCCATCTTGCAGGCATCCCGCGCCGCAATCTCTTCATCTACCCCTAACTGAACAAGAAATCGTTTGAGTATTTTATATCGGTCATAGAATTGCCTGGCAATTGAATATCCCTTGTCTGTCAGATAAACAGGACTTCGATTGTTCATCATGATACAACCGTTTTCCTTCAGTTTTTTCATAGCAACGCAGACTGAAGGTTTTGACACCCCCATGCTGTCAGCGATATCCTTTGAGCGGGCATATCCTTTTGTTTCCAGAAGAACGAGGATCTGTTTGAGGTAGTTTTCCAAAGCTTCGCATTCTCCCATCTTCTGCTCACCCCTGTTCTATCGTCCCATGATTCATATGATAAATCTGATCTGCATATGCCTCAGCATCCGTTTCATGGCTAACCACCAATACGGTTTTCCCAGCTTTTGCAGCTTGCTGAAATGCAGTTAAAACAACTGCCGTATTGTCACTGTCCAGATCACCGGTTGGTTCATCCGCCAGGATCACTTCCGGACCGGCCGTCAGTGTACGGGCAATTGCCATCCGTCGAAGCTCACCTCCGGATAGTTCAGCCGGCATCGCATTCCGTAACTCGGAAATACCAAACACATCCATCCAGTTTTCTGCTTCTTCTGTCCGGGGTATTCCTCCATACAGAATTCCCGGCAATAGAATGTTTTCATATACTGACAGTGTATCTACTGCACTTCGTCCCTGAGGAATAACTCCTATCTTTTCACTGCGCAGCCTGGACAAATCCTTGTCCTCCAGCGCATAGAGATTTGTTTCATTCAGATATACCTCGCCTTCAGATGGGTTCAGCAGCCCTGCAAGCATATTCAGCAATGTTGTCTTCCCGGAACCGCTTTTTCCGTTCAAAACAGTAATCTTTCCGCTTTCCAGCGTCAGTGAAACCGGATGAACCACCTCAATAAAATTTGCCTCTCCATGTTTCCGGAAGTAACGCCTGGAAATGTTTTCTGCTCTCAACTGCATCTTATACTCCCTCCCTCAGCGTTGTTCCCGGATCTACCTGGCTTAACCTGGACGCGGTCCTGAAACCTGACACGCATCCCACCGCAGCGGTAACCAGGATTGCAATGCAGGCATACAGAGCAACGGTTCCCGCACCAGGTGCCAGATAGGGCAGCTTCAAGCTGGTTTCAATCAGTGTAGTAAAAGGGAATACCAGAATCGCACCCAACACCGTGCCGCACAATGCACCGGTAAAACTGCACAGTGCAGTCTCCTTCAGGATCATACCGGACAGCATCTTCCGGCTCATGCCCAGCAATCTGTATACTGCCAATTCCCGCCGTCGCTCATTGACCATCATGGAGAAAACAATAAACAGTATGATCAGTGCCAATACCCAAATCGCGCCGATCAGAACAGCAATTGTCCGGGATACGCCACTCAGACTGTCAGACACCTCAGTCATCATTCCGGCAGTACGGATTGCGGTTGCTTTCCGTACATGCCCGTTCAGTCTGCTGTTTACCAGCCCGGGATCTGTTCCGGAAAGAACTTTGACATAGATGGCAGAAACCACTTCCGAATCATTTCCCGAATCGATTTTATGGAAGATTCCTTTTTCCTCTGCCGCCTGAAGCAGTATATGAATCGTATTCATGTTGCAGTAAACAGCAGTATCAAGACCAGTCCCGGTAGATGCCAGTTTTGCCACAACACGGCAGCTGCGGTCATAGATACGGAAATTATTCCCCACGTCCGTTCCGACCCTGCTTCCAACTACCACCTCCATGTCTCCCAGCGGACAATTCAGGCTCTCAGCAATCCATGGCTGCACCACAAAATCATTTTCCGGATCAAAGCCGATAATCTGAACCTTAACAGAACAGCAGTCAGCTTTCATGGATGAAAGAAAGATCTGGGCAGATGCTTTCTCAACACCTTCCGTTTCCCGAACCTTTTCCAATGCAGAAGCATCCATATAAAAAGTCCCGATTGTTCCCTGCAAAAGAAGATTCTTCATGCTGGCTTTTGATTCTGCCTCGGCCGGCACCACAATGATATCTGCTCCAAGACGGTTTTCCATGCTGGCCAGTCCCCGACGCAATGAAGAAACAACAATCGTTCCGCAGAAAAGAGACATCGCCAGAAAGGCCGTCAGAAGAATCAGGGATATCGTCCTTCCCGGTCTCCTTGTTAAATTCCGGATCATCAGCGAAAAATGATTCATGCCCTTTCTCTCCTGATTCGATTCCATTCGACGATCAGTCCGCATACAGAAACGATCAGTTCGGATGCAAAAAGAATGACCATTGCCGGCTGCATGACCGCACGGCAATGCATAGTGTCCATCCTGCAAACCGGAAAAATCGTTCCGGGAAGCGCAATCCCCACAGCGGCTACAAACAGTGAGATAAAAAACAAAACGATGCGTACAGAAGATTTACGAATGAACAGGATCAGCACTGCCAGTATTGCCAATGCACATCCGCCGATAAGAACGGCCCGGCCTGCTCCAATACAAGGCGCTTCGCTTCCGTCTTCATGAACACATGGGCCCAGCACAGTGACAGACCCGATGGCAATGACAGCAGCCAATGCCAGCAGAAGACCACAAAAGACATTCTTTTTCATATCATGTTACCCCTTGTTCTCTGCATTCAGCCTGGCAAGCCATAGTTTCTGTTGTTCATCAAAATGCTCATTGATAACTTCCCGGGCAACCTTGCCATGTTCCAGCACAATGGTCCTTTGCGCAGCATCTGCAACTTCCGGATCGTGCGTTACCACAATCAGAGTTGTACCTTCCGCATGCAGCTGGGCAAACAAATCCAGGACAATATTCTCATTTGCCTCATCCAGGTTTCCTGTGGGCTCGTCAGCCAGAATTAATTCCGGATGATTAATCAAAGCGCGGGCAACACAGACACGCTGCTGTTCACCGCCGGACAGCTGGCTGGGCAAATGATGTGCCCGTTCCCGCAGTCCAACACGTCCCAGCGCCTCCAGCGCCTCCTGTTCATCCGGCATCGAATGGTAATACTGGCTGACCATAACATTTTCAACAGCAGTCAGATAGTTCACCATATGAAACTGCTGGAAAATCAAACCGATTTTATCCCGGCGGATATCTGTCAGCTTTTTACTGTTTTCCTTCGCAATATCCACGCCGTCCAGTAAAACTTCACCAAGCGTCGGTTTATCCATACAGCCAATAATGTTCATCATGGTACTTTTACCGGAGCCGGAAGGGCCCATGATCGCGACCCACTCACCTTTGTCCACGTGTACATTTACATTATCCAGGGCCTTCAGATCTCCGTAGATCTTCGATACATTCTTCAATTCGAGCAGACTCATCGTTCATGTCTCCTTATCACTCGTCTTTAAGTACGATCGCAGGATCAATAGCGACCGCGCGTTTAATCGGCTGCAGGCAGCTGAGTGCTGCCACCCCCATGGATACGATGACCGCTGCCGGCAGCAGCAGTGGTTGGAAAGTGATCGAGGAATCAAACACATTGACACTGACCACCTGGGCAAACGCAAAGCCAAGAATTGCTCCCAGAACACCGCCAAGCAGTCCCAGGAACATACCCTCACCCAGGAATTCCGTCCGGATGCTCCCGTCAGATGCACCAAGTGCTTTCCGTAATCCGATTTCCCTTCGCCGTTCAGAAACCACAGCCATCATGGTCGTGGAGACGCAGATCATTGTCAGAATCAGCACAACCGCAGTCACGAGAAAAACAAGGCTCTGCAATTTTCCAAGCACAGCAGTTTCAGAGCGGGTGACCCGCTTTACCAGGCGCGCCCGTACACCGTCGACATTCCCGGTAATTTGTTCCGCATAAGCTTCCAGTTCTTCAGCAGACGCACTGACACTCAATTCAGCCACATCCACGATGTCGCTTCCTGTCAGGCCCGCCATATCTTCAAGGCTCATGAATACATAGGATTCCTCTTCTCCGCCGGTTGTCAGAATCCCGGTCACTGTATACTTAACGGTTTTTGCCGCCACAGTATCTTGAGTACTGCGTGCAGTATTCAGAGCTTCAACTACAGCCGTTGATGTGATTGTCGCTCCACTCAGGGCATCCACATCTTCTCCAGGTGTCAGTGGAAGAGTTTTTCCGACAAACTGACGGGAAAATGCCTCATCCGTTTGTGCCAGGCCACCGATCTCCGGAGTCTGAGTCCCCGCATCAATGGTCAAAGATGCAATCCTTGACGAATCGTCCAGTTTTACAGTGACATAAACCGTTCCGCCGCTCCAGCCTTCGGCACTTCCGCTCAGTACCGCGCCTGGCTTTCTGTCCTCTGAAGGATCCCCTTCTGCGTTACCTGCTGCCGGTTGCCAAGTCAGTTCCATATCAGAGCCTTCCCGGATGCCAATTGTTTCTGCAATTTCTTTTCCAACCAGAACTTCTCTGGGGTTCTCCGGATACCGGCCCTCAACGCTGAAATAGGGGCTGGTTTTAGTGATCTGATCAAAATCTGTTCCGGCGGAAGTAAAGGATTGCTGCCGGGTAGTCATGTCGACCCGGATATATCGATATGGCGCTGCGCCAACCAACTGATCAGCAGGAATGCCTTCCAGCGCTTTATCCATCTGATCTTTGGACATACCTTTTTCATCATCAGACAGGATCAACATATTTGCGCCGAAGGATCTGAACTGAGCCCCCATCTGCCGGGGTACATCCACGTAGATCGTCACAAGTCCCGCCAGGATTGTTGCTCCAATCCCGATGGACAGCAGTGCAATCAGCATCCGGCTCCGACGCCTGAGCAATGATGCGGTAATCATCCGCAGAAACATTCTTCTTTTTGTCATCTCAATGACCCCCGTGCAATACTTCAGCCGGACGCAGTCTCAATACAGTCCGGATAGCAGGCAGACTGCCGGCAAGAGTCACCGCGGCAACAAGTGCAGCGACGACAGGTATTACTGCAGGTTTCATTTCGACCGCAGCGCCGAATACACTGCGGCCAATCAGCTGGGCAAACCCGAAACCCAGGAAATACCCGGCAACTCCACCCAGCAGAGCTGTTACCATGATTTCTGTCATTATAATTCCGGTGATGGAATGATCCCGCGCACCAATTGCTTTAAGCAAGCCAATTTCTTTCGCACGCTCCATCACGCTGGCAGTCACCAGATTGCTGATGCCCAATGCAGAACCGATCAGGCTCAGCGCAGTGATCAGGATCATGAGCAACTGTGTTTTCTCAAGCACAGCACCTTCGCCTTCTGCTACTTTCCGGACTGCAGAGGCCACAGAGCCGGGAATCGCTTCCTGGATCTGATAACAGATGGCGCTGACATAAGCTGTACAATACCAGGTTTCATAGTCCCGTCCTGAGAGCGCAGCGGGGTTCTTTGCCGCCCGGCGTGCCAGTTCGTTGTCCGGCGTGGTAATGGCGGATACTTCCACCGATGCAACCTTCCCCTCACGACCTGTCAGCTCCTGTACCAGCGCCAGTGTGCCAAAGATCTGCTCATCTTCATCCCCGCCCGCGTCATAAACACCGGAAACGGTAACGGTTTTCTGACCTTTTGACGCCTTCAGCACGACACGGTCGCCGGCTTTCCATCCCTGTTCCCTGGCAATCGTGGCTCCAGCCATGATTTCCTCGCCAGCATTCTCATCCTTCTCATCCAGCCAACGGCCCTCTGTGATATCCCACCAGGAACGCATGCCGACAACACCGGCATCCAGTTCTTCACCTGTAGGGAGGGAAAGATGGTGATTGAACCAGCTTCCATTCAGCTTCACAGTGCTGCCGTCCGGTAATTCTGTCTGCGCATCCAGAAGCGGCGCAAAATCCACAATATTGAACGCCCAGAAGATCGTTTTAATCTTTCCCAGGTCAGATTCATTCAACCAGGCCGTATTCAGTTCTTCTCCGCTTTCGCCCACATCATAAATATCAGCCAGAAGCGAGGAATCTTTAGGTTTCACCACAATGTTTGCACCATAGTTCTTGAGTTCCTGATTCACCTTGTCGCCTACATCCATCATCACGTTCAGCATGCCTGTAGCCAGGCTGGCTCCGAGCGCGATTGTAAAAGCGATCAGCAGCATTTTGCCTTTTTGGTGAAACAGTACGCCGCGGATCATTCTGAACAGCATCTGTACGCGCCCTCCTTATCTGAATTCCTTTTCACCGGCCAGCAGGTCTTCCAGCCGGAACATCAGGTTTCCACCGCTCACTTCATAAGCCAATGGAATCGGATTGCATCCGCCCTTGAAACCAATGGTGTTGATGTTCATCACCACATCGCAGCGTTTGCAAACCACCTGACTGCCACGCTCATAGTAGCCCGCGCTTCCGCAGACCTCACAGGCGTCAAAGCCGACGCCGAAACTGGCTGAATTCGGCTTCTTCACCACGATCCAGCGGATTGTCACATTCCGATCCGTAGTGTACTCAAAACGATGCAGATGACCGTCATTTACCGATTCTGACGGAATCAGGATTGTATCTCCCTCAATGGTGTACACTTCCGGCGCAGACAGCTCGACTTCTCTTGTGTCATACGCCTTGACAACCGTCAGGATTAGAACAGACAGGAGGATCATTACCAGGGTCATGATCGCCAGACGTCTCCTGCGTCGATTTCCGGCCTTCAGTTTGCGCAACTGCGCGGCATGCTCATAAGGTTCCGTTACCCGTGTATTTTCAAGCAGGAACAGGAAAGCCAGCAGTGCGGCCAGTGCCGCACAGATCCAGATAAATACCATTGCATTTGTTGCTGTCCACATACTGAAGGAGCCGATCCAGCCGTACTCAGCTTCCGTATACTTCACCGGCCACTTCAGCCATTTTGCCCGGCTGATCCAGGGTACAAAGAAACGGCCCAGACAATAAACAATATACGTGAACAGACCAGCGCGCAGGATACCGTGCAGAACGCCTTTTTTTCTGATATGAACAGCGCAGCCATACAGGATGCGCGAATATACAAACAGTAACAGAAGCGCTAAAGCCCAGCCGCCCAGCCGCTCCATATAATAGGCTGAAAGAAAGCCATTTCCCATGGTGTTAAAGCTGAAGGGATAAAGCAAAACCGTAGGCAGCCTGAAAAAGATCATCCCAGCGGAGACTGCTGTTCCGCAAAGGATCAGGAAAAACCCACTTTTACCTGTTTTTCCTGTTTTGCCTCCCCGTATCAGGGAGCACACAAAAAACGCCACGATAGATACCAGCAGAAAAGCATATGTCCAATGATTCCAGTGACTGGATATGATCAGCTTTGTCGTTTGCTTGACTGCAGCCAGCGCAGCGCCTGACGCAATACCGGTACAGATGCCTGCAATATGGCCTCTTCGTCCCGTTCGCCCGCATAAAAGACCCAGCACCGCGTGCATCAGTGTCACCATTGTAACCGTACAAAACAGATCCTGTATAACAGTCCAGAGATAATACAGCAAAACGCCTTCCCCCAAACAGAATAAACAGATACAGCCTGCCGGCACGGCATCCCCCGCGGATACCGCGCCGGCAGATCAGAACGCATTTATTTCAGGAATTGATTACCACTGCTTGACAAACTTCCAGCCAGTCCAGGTCGCTTCCAGGGGTTCAGTCCAGAAACCATCCTTGGCGTCAACACCGGTCTCGGAGTCCACATGCAGCAGATATCCGTTTTCTGCCGGGCTCTTGATATACAGCGTAATGGAGTATTCACCGTCAGCCAGCTTGATATTGTTCCCATAGTGAGGGCCATCGGAAGCCGCCATAGGCATCATGGAACCGGACGTCACTTCTTTGCCTTCCGTATCCTTGATAACAAAATCAATAGTCAGATAGGGCACCCACTGATCCACCGGGAAGGCATAGCCGTTCTCATTGGCAGTCAGGTCCACTTCGATATGCAGGTCCGTGTTTTCCTTGGCAGTCGCCTGATCAACGGGCGCCATGTCCACGGGCTGGAAATACACCATAGCCATGGTCATAAAGCCAACTTCCTGCTCGCCTTCAACACCCAATTCGAATTCATCAAAACCGGCTTCGTCTTCAGCCATCGCAACAGCGGACAGGCTGAACAGCATCATCGCGGCCATTACCAGAGAAAGCAGTTTTTTCATGTGTAGGTTCCTCCTTTGATTTACAGAACATTTGTGGTTTTCCGGGATGGTATTCTTCAGCATGGCTTGCGGGGGGCGCCACGCGAAAAATCTTATGAACGGGCAGCGGTCAGCTCCTTCTTCAGTGCTGCCAGCTTGCCGCGGTAGTGAGCCATCATAAAGGTGATCAGCAGGATAATCGACAAAATCAATTGTGGCACCAGCGTCTCCAGATAAGGATAGATACCAAATACCTGAAGCACATCATTTTCCGGAATACCCGGTACCCGGAGCGTCAGATCAAACAGATTTCCTTCCGCCAGTTCCTTGATTCCGCTACCAAGGAAACTGACACACATAACAGCCATCAGGATCGAGGTTGCCGTGAAGAACACCTTTATCGGAAGCTTCACGGAAAGCTTTGTGATCGCCAGATAAACAAACACCAGAATCACAACGCCGGCTCCAAAGCCTGCCCAGACCATGCCGGCATTTCCTTCCTGCAGCATTGGCTGATAAAAAAGCACAACTTCCGCGCCTTCCCTGAACACGGACAGGAACGCGGTGAACGCCAGCGTGAAAGAAGAACGTCTTTCCACGCCGGATTTCACTTTGTTATCGATATACCCTGTCCAGGCAGCCGCCTCCGCTTTCGAAATCATCCAGTTCGAGACGTAGAACAGAACGCAAACTGCAATCAACGCAGTGATCCCTTCGATCAGCTCCTGTGCCATACCGGCTCCGGCCACAGCCTGTTTCACAAAGTACAGCACAGCAGCCGCGGCAAAGCTTGCCAGAACACCGGACAGAGCACCGAAATATACATTCTTCAGGCTCTTTCCGTTTCCGCTCTTAACAAGATAGGCAATGATTGCGGCGATGACCAGAATTGCTTCAAGGCCTTCACGCACAATAATTCCAAAGGCTCCCAGGAAAGTAAGCCATTGCGGACTGGCCTGTTTCGTTGCAGTCCCCTCCTCTGAGGTGACAGCCTCAGCAGTACTGACCGTTCCCTTCTCTGCGGCAGCCTGTTCATCCAGTGCCCTGGCTTTTTTAAGCAAAACCTGCTTGGTTTTATCGCTTGTAGTACGATATTTGTTTTTCTGATACTTTTCTGCTCCACTGCGAATCAGGCTGCGCAGCGCACTGAATTGACTCTCCGCTTCCTGACGATCTGACATACCCAGATCCGTATAGATCTTATGCGCCAGTCCTGATTCCTCAAAAACGCTGTAATACGCTGTGTTTAAGTTATCTTCCGCTGCTTTGAAGTCTTTATCCAAATAAGCCAGGTACGATGTATCCAGAAGTTCCTTTGCCAGGTTTGCCGCTTCATACCAGCTGGCATATTTTGCAGCGGCGTTCGGATCGGGAGAATATTCAGGATAGGGATCGGAAGCGACAAGTTCTCCACCTTTGTAGAATTTGTTCTCGCTTTGAACTCCGCCTTGTTGCGCAGCAAGCTTATTTCCGTCCTCACGGATCATGCTTTTCAGCTTAAACAGCGAACTGCGCACGGAAACAATCGTTTCCTGATCTGTATGATCCTTTTTTACCGCCGCTTTACAGGTGGAAAACTGCATCTCCACCGCATTTTTGCGAACTCCGGAAATATAGCTCATGGTCTGACGTTCAAATCCGGTTGTTTCATAAACCCGGAAATAAGCATCATTAACATTGCTGTAAGCTGCGTCCGTATTCCCGGCCAGGTAGTCCTCGAAAGCCGTATCCAGATACCGGTCTATTTCATCCGCCGCATCCGCCCAGCGCGTACTGGCTCCTTCACCGAAGACGGGAAGATACTGCAAAATCAAAAACAAACTCAGTATCAAACTTGTTCCCAGTCGTAATACCTTTCTCACAACGCTTGCCTCTTTCCGTAACTGTTCTGCCGTTAGCATTTACTAACAACAGTAAGTATATTAGCATAATCTAATCTATATTCCATGTCTGATATTGACCATTTATCAAAATATAATAAAAACATCTATGTTCAATCAGGAAACCAATTGAATCGATTATTAGTCTATGCTAATATCAATGTATTCTAAGCTATCGAAGGGAGCATGTATGATGCATAACGACCGGACTACGGCAGGAAAGCGACTTGCATTACAGACTGCATATTATATTCGTGAGCACAGCGAGCAGAAGTTCTCCCTGTCAGAGATAGCCGGCGCACTCTTTGTGAACAGCAGTTATCTGGCGCGCGTGTTTAAGCATGAAACAGGTCGCACGCTGCTGTGGTACCATAACGCAGTTCGTTGTGAAAATGCCAGGAAAATGCTGCTGGAAACAAAGCTGCCTGTGGCTGAAATCAGTTCCGCTGTCGGATATATTTCACCGTCACATTTTTCCCATCAGTTCAAAAAAATGACCGGCTTTTCACCAAGCGAGTGGCGGATGAAGGCTGAAAAAGCATCACAAACAGAAGAACTGATTGATTTCGGCGGATTTATGTGATACAGTTTTTTATAGATTAGCCCAGGCTTACTGCGGGAAGGAAGGTTTGAAATGAATATCTACGAATCTGCAGAAGATTATCTCGAACAGATTCTGATTTTGCTGGAAAACAAAGGATATGCACGGTCAACAGACATTGCCGAGGCCCTCGGATATACAAAGCCTTCCGTCAGTGTCGCAATGAAAAAGCTGAGAGAGAACGGTTATATCTCCATGGAAAAGGGCGGATTGATTTCGCTTACTGATAAAGGATATCCGATTGCCCGGCGCATCTATGACAGGCACCTGACTTTGACAGGTTTTTTTGTCTCCATTGGCGTTGATGAAGCAACCGCACGCAAAGATGCCTGCAAAGTCGAGCACGATATTTCAGAAGAAACTTTTTCTATGATCTGCAAGCAGCTTGAAAATCACTGATCAGTCGTCACTGTTCACATAATAATCATATACTCCATTCAGCGCTGGAAGCCTGAAGGTGGGCCATTCTTCTAAACATACTGCTTTCTTTTGCGAGGAGTTCTGCCGGTTTCCCGGTTTCAGCAATTATCCCGTCCGCCAGTACTACAATTTTATCCGCACCGCTGACTGTCCGCATCCGATGGGCAATGACGATCACTGTCTTGTTTCGGATCAGTCGGGATAATGCTTCCTGGATCACTGTTTCATTTTCCACATCCAGGCTTGCGCTGGCCTCATCCAACAAAATGATCGGCGCGTCTTTCAGGAAGGCGCGGGCAATGGAAATACGCTGGCGCTCCCCGCCGGACAACTCACTGCCGTTCTCGCCGATCATCTCATTGTATCCATGGGGCAGTTTCAATGCGAATTCATCGCAGTTCGCGAGCTTTGCTGCCTGCAGTACTTCTTCATCCGTGGCGTCTTTTCTGCCGATCCGGATATTCTCGAGGATGCTGTTGTTAAAAAGCGTAACGTCCTGGAACACGATGGAAAATACGCTGAGAAGTGTTTCCGGATCGATTCCGGAAATGTCCTCTCCACCCACAGTAATCGTTCCGCAGTCAGGATCCCAGAAACGGGCAGCAAGCCTGGAGACCGTGGTCTTTCCTCCCCCGGAAGGTCCGACCAGCGCCGTCACCTCGCCCTGTTTTGCCGTAAAGGATACATCCTTCAGCACGGTCTTTCCGTCGTCATATGAAAAACCGACATTCTCAAAACAAATATCATAACCGTCGGGATGAAAATCCCGCGTTCCCGTCTGTTCTTTACAGGCCGAGATCTCATTCGTGCGTTCCACGGGAATGGCCAGCAGGTTCAGCATTCCCAGGTTGATCAGATTGGCGCACATCGGTTCATAAAGCCTGGAAGCAAGCAGCAGGAAGCTCAGGAACTGCATAACGTTCAGCTGTCCCTTTACAAGCAGGATACTGCCAACGACGGCCACAGTGCCAATACCGATCTTCAGGATCAGCTGAGCGGATACAATGAAGGCAGCCTGGCCCAGTTCTGCGCCGATGCTTTTCTTCTCCACATCGTCAATCTTCTGATCCAGTTCAGACAAATACACATCTTCTGCATTGCAGCTCTTCAGATCCCTGGAGGTTTCGATAAACTCCTGAACCGCATCGTTCAGCTGTACTTTAGAGTCAGATTGTTTCCTGATGTAACGCGCCTGGATATGACGTGAGAAAAAAACGATGAACAGAGCGATCGGAATGGGCCAGACAGCAGCCAGCGCCATTTTCCAATGGTAGAACAGCAGCATGATGCAGATCAGGGAGGTTGAGATCAGGCTGGCATAAAACTGGGGAATCTGATGGGAACCCGCATGCTCCAGTGTTTCACAATCCGCCATGATCGTGCTTGTCAGGTCTGCCAGGTCTTTCTTTCCGAAAAAGGACAGAGGGAGTTTTCTCAGTTTTTCTGCCAGCGCGATACGGCGTTTCCCGGATTCTTCATAGGTAGCATAAAAAGTTGAATTGTACTGAAAATAATTCGGCAGCAGGATCAGAATCAAGCACACTGCTATGCCTGCCAGCCAGAACCCCCACCGTTGCATCGCCGTGCCCACCAGATAATCGCCGGTGAAGGCGAAAAGCAGCCACACGGGAATAATCAGGGAGAGATTGGAGCATGTTGATATGCAGATTGCCCTGATCATATCAACCGCGCCTTTTTCCGACATGGCAAACTGTCTCATCAGAGCCTTTTTCATGCGGTTTCACCCACCTTCCAGTTGACCGTCTTCTGATATTCTGCCCACATGGAAGCGTACAGCCCGTTTTCCTCCAGCAGAGCCTCATGTTTCCCTTCTTCCTTCACTTTGCCATCCTGCAGCACATAAATACGGTCGGCATTGCGAATTGTGGACAGCCGGTGTGCGATCATGATCACCGTCCGGCCCCGGGCCATCTCCTGGAACGCCTTCTGAACTTGCATCTCGCACTCCGGATCCGCAAAGGCGCTGGCCTCATCCAGAATAACCACATCAGCACCCTTCAGCATGGTCCGGGCAATCGCGATCCGCTGCTGCTCGCCGCCGGAAAGATAAGTGCCCTTGCTGCCCAGTACCGTATGGATACCGTCAGGCAGGCGCTCAATAATATCCGTACACTGTGCTTTCCGCAGCACTTCCATCAGTTCCCTGTCTGTCGCGTCAGGCCTGGCGATTCTCAGATTGTCCGCAATGGAGCGTTTCAGCAGCCTGCTGTCCTGGAACACATAGGCTACGTGCTTCATCAGTGTTTCCTTGGAGATTTCTTTCACATCCGTACCACCGATCAGCACTTGTCCTTCCTGGGGATCAAAGAAACGTGAAATCAATCCCGCCACTGTGGTTTTTCCGCTTCCGGAAGGGCCCACCAAAGCAATGATTTCATTCCTGTCAGCCTTCAGGGACAGATGGGAAACCGCTGGCGCTGCATCCGGAGAATATCGGTATGTCACATTCCTCAATTCCACCGAAGATCCTTTGGGTTCCTGCGGATATTCCGGCTCGGGCAGCGGGCTGAGATCCAGGATATGTTCCATCCGGCTGACTGCATCAGCTGCTTTGACATTGTTTTCCCCCATGAACATCACCTTGTTCATGGATGTGGCAATGGCCGGGGTAAAGATCAGATAAAACAGGAAGTTCAGCAGGATATCCGTCTGGTAGTTCTCTCCCCGGATCAGAAAAAGTGTCAGGCAGAGAATAAAGGCAAAGGCGCTGTTGATCAGCACAATATAGGCCAGCATGGGCCTGCGCATCGTCTTTGTATAATGCATGCAGAAATCACGGTAGTCATCAATGGAGGATTTGAACCGGTGAAAGGAGAAAACCGTCTGGCCGAAGGTTTTGACCACAGGCACTCCCCGGACATACTCCACCGCTTCATTGCTCATTCTTTCCAGGGAATTCTGGTACAGGCGGATATCCTCTTTCATGGCAGAGCCCGCCATTTTCATCATCGCTGCAAATCCAAGCAATACCGGAATCAGGCAGGCGATCCCGTAACGCCAGTCATACAGAAACAGCATAACAACCATACTGACAGGCAACACAATCGCAGAAGCCATATCCGGCAGGTTGTGCGCAAGTAGCGTCTCCGTCGAGGAGGTAACGTCCGTCACCGTACGCCGCACACGGCCGGAACCCATCTCATCCGCAAATCCGACAGGCAGCCGTGCAATATGTTCCATCAGGGCTTTTTTCATATTGCTTGCGGTCCTGAACGCGCCGCCATGGGAACAGACCAGCGCAGCAATGTATACCAGCCAGGACAGTACCGCAAACAGAACCGCCATCCATCCGTTATGGACAATGCCTGTTGCCTTTGAGAAATCAGGCTGTACTTCCAGCACTTCCTTGATAATCTTCCACAAATAGACAAATGGCATAAGTGACAGTATGCTGCTTAGGCCTGACAATAAAAGAGACTGGTATGTCAGCTTCCGGAAGTTCCCGGCATACGAAAGCAGTCTGCCCAAGGCCGATGGTTCTTTCTTTTTCATCATAGGTTCTCCTTACCTTCTCGCCAATACTGTGATCCATGGCTTTGATGGATGATGCTGTGCCTGTACTTCAGAAAATCCGGCTTTTTTCAGCGCCGCTTCGATCGTTTCCGCTGTATGTGCTTTCATGCCGTCTATGATCTTCTCATATTTGATTCCCGCCGCGTCTGTTCCGTCAGATTCGTTGCAGATCAGAAAATATCCGCCAGCCTTCAGGATTCTGGCTACCTGCCGGAAGCACTTTTCCAGTCCCGGCCAGAAGTAAATTGTCTCAAAAGCAGTGGCAAGGTCGTATGATTCAGAAGGAAGCGCCAGAGCGGATACATCGCCCTGCTGCACCGTGCAGCGTCCCGATGCGACAGCTTCCCTGTTATACTTTCTCGCTGTTTCTACAGACAGATCGGAATAATCAATCGCTGTGACTTTTGCGTTCGGATACCTTTTCAGCAGTTCTCCGGCGTTACGGCCTCCGCCGCAGCCAAGGTCCGCGATCATAACCGGCGTGATTTCCGGAAGAAATGCCAATCCCCAGTCTGCCATCTGAGCATGGCCGGAATTCATTCCGTTCAGCATAATTCCGCCGAGAAACCCTTCCGGTTTTTTCGTCTGACTCACGAACTTCTTAAATAATCCCATGTCTGCAGGATCCCCCTTCTGCTGTGATCATTTGTCGTCAGGTTAGTTTTTGATTAGTTTCCACTAACCACAGTAGAAGAGTATATCATCACATTCTTCAGAAGGAAAGGCTGAAATAGTTCGAAAAGATGAGATATGCTTGTCTGATATTGACAATGTTTGATTGCCTCTGATGTTTCGGCAATCTTTTTTGTCAGATATTGACTATAAATCAAAAAATCTTGCAATCTGCCCATGTTGGCATATAATTGCATAAGTAAGTTAATACTAACCTACAAAGTGGAGGTGAACACATGAAAGGGTACCTGTCCGTAAAGGAAGTGGCCCGCAAATGGAATATTTCCGTGCGATGGGTGAATCAGTATATCCAGGAAGGACGCGTTCCAGGGGTGGAACGATTCGGAAAATCCTGGGCGATTCCGGAGGACGTTGTGAAGCCTGAAAGATTGAGGCCCGGGGTGAAAAAAAGAGTTCAGGCAAACGACTGATTATGTAAAGAACAGATGGTATATACCAACAAATTAAGGAAGAAAGAAACATGTCAAGAAAAGACACAGAACATCAACGGATCACCATGAGCCGGCTGTACCGCGGAACACAGATTTTCAAGCCCTTAAACACAGGGCGGATTGACGAACATGTCAGCTGCGTCCGGGAATGGATCGCCAACATTTTCTTTTATACCAAAGACGGCGTGACGATCATGATCGACGCGGGGTACAACTATGAACGCCTGAAAGAAAAAATGAGCTGGCTGGATATTGATCCTTCCTCCATTCACCACATTCTGATCACCCATCAGGACACCGATCATGTAGGCGCTTTGGAAACAGACAGTGATCAGCTGTTTAAAGATGCCACCGTCTATCTCAGCGAGATTGAAAACCGGTATATCACCGGTGAAAAACGACGGAAAGTAATCCATGGGCTATATAAACTGCCCATGGTCAAAATGAGCAATGAGCGCAGGTTACTGCAGGACCATCAGGTCCTGGATATTGAAGGAATCCGGGTTGAATGCATCCTTGTCCCGGGACATACATGGGGACATATGGTCTATCTGGTTGACAACAGGTATCTGTTCACCGGGGATACGATCTGGTTCGGCGCAGATGGCGGTTACAGCTTTATCGCCATGCTGGCGGAAAGCAATAAAGTCTCCAGGGAAAGCCTGAGAAAACTGGAAATCAATCTGCGATTGCGGAATCGGAAAATTGCGGTGATTACCGGACATACGGGATGGTCTGATGACCTGGATTTTGTGTTTGCCCACCGGGACAAGCTATGTTCCAGGCTGCACAAACGGGTCCCCGATCCGGACGCGCCTTATGACGGTTATGACGAATCAGACGATACGGAAAAGAAAGCCAGGACGATTCTGCTGGCAAAGAAAAAGCAAGGAGGTTCCCTGTGAAGCCCGATTATAAGAACTGGATGCCCAAAGGAATGATTTATGCATTTGGGGCTGCTTTCCTCGGTTGTGGTGTAATGCTTGCGGTGTTCAGCCTTGCATTGGCGGAAGGAACACTGAGGACAGTACTCACAGCAGTGTTTGCTGTATTGACATTATTGTTCTGCGCGCTGACCAAATGGTCGATCCTGATGTACCGTGCCTTTGATTACAACGGAAAGCGTCAGATGTCCAGGCAAATTATTGATGGAACAGCGGCTTGTGTCAATCTGCCTGCAGGTGGAAAATGCCTGGATGTCGGCTGTGGCAGCGGCGCCCTGACAATCGCCGTCGCAAAAAGGAATCCAAGGGCTGAAGTGATCGGAGTTGACCGCTGGGGCAAGGAATATGCCTCTTTCAGTAAAAAACTGTGTGAGGACAACGCCAAAGCGGAAGGTGTCCCCCATGTTTATTTTTTCCAGGGAGACGCGACGAAACTGAGATTCCATGATGAAACCTTTGACGCGGTATGCAGCAACTATGTGTATCATAACATTCCCGGAGACAAGCAGGCCTATTTGCTTGAAACACTGCGGACACTGAAAAAAGGCGGTACATTCGTCATCCATGACATTATGTCAAAGACAAAGTATGGAGATATTCAGGCTTTTGTGAAAAAGCTCAGAGACATGGGCTACGAGAAAGTCGAACTGATCGATACCACAAACGGCATGTTCATGAAGAAAACTGAAGCGCTATGGATGGGACTGTCCGGATCTGCTCTGCTGATTGGAATTAAATAACATCGGATTGTAACAAAAGCAATGGCATGAAATATGCCATAAAGGAGTCTGCAATGAACTGGCCAAGACTGATTCTGGACGGGTTCACCGGATCTGTACTTTTTAACGCTGTGGCAATCATGGGATTTTTATTGGTACCGCAAGCCTACAGCACCATGTTCCCCAAGGAAATCAGGAAAGCAGCGGCACCCTATGTGGACAGGAAAGACGTTCGGGCAATGAATCTGATCCTGTATCCGCTGTATCTGATCCTGTTTGTCTCGTGGGGTATCAGTTCGCATCTCAGCGGCATAACCGGTTTCTGGATTCTCTTCTGGACAGGCTATGCGGAGATGACCTTTGTCAGCGTCACTGATTTCCTGATCCTTGACTGCTGGCTCCCTCCAAGAGTGCGGCATATGATCAAAGGCGCTGAAAACTGCAAGGCATGGGAGCGCCGGGAGTGGCTGAAAACACTGGCCATTCCCGAGCACGGACTGATGTGGACGTTCATTGTTTGCCCGATTGCCGGTCTGGCTGTTGCCGGTATTGCCGGCATCTTTGGTTAAGGCAAAGGTTTTATTCCTGATTGACACTGAGGGGTATCCGCTTTGCGGATGTGCGAAAGGAAATGCCTCATGATCACAACGCTGATTATACTGGTCGCCGTCTGCGCTCTTTCACTGGGATTTATTCTGATTATCCCTTACTTTGCCTCAGCAAAGGCGTTTATGAGCTTTCTGCCGCAGGATATTCGTGAAGCAGCCAAAGGTCACCCGAACCCGTCTGCCGGCAAACTTGTTTTCGGTTATCTTTTGACTGCTGTTGCAGCATGCGCATATCTGGCTGCTCTCTGGTTTCTTGGCGCGGATGGTATCCGGCGAGGGTATGGTTTCTGGCTGCTGTTCGGAAGGTATATACTTTTCCTGTACGGCTATAAACTGTTCGATATTGTTGTTCAGGACCAGTACATCGTGATCTCCCGAAAGTACTATGTTCGCTTTTATCCTGAGACAAAAGGGTGCAAAAGCTGGAATGACCGCAGCTTCAACACAAAAAAACAGACGGTTCGTTTAATTACGTTTCCGTTTGCTGCGGCGCTGCTTGCATGGATCATGCTGACGATCGGAGGATAAAATGATTCTGACAATTGGACTCTCGGTTATGATGATGGCCGGGCTTTTTCTGATGCTCTGGGGCGGGGTTGGATTCCTTCAGGATAAGCGTTTCTTTTCTTCCGCCCCGAAGGAGGAATTGGATGTTATATCGGATAAACTTCCGGAACGGTTCAGGGGCCAGCATGCGGTTGGATGGCTGATGATTCTCTTTTCACTCTTGCTTATGGGCGGCGCAATCGTGCTGGCTGCATGGGACGGTATCAGAAACGCTTTCACTTTCTGGCAGTTCTTCGCAAGGTTTATCTTCATGCTGCTTGCGCTCAAGGCTTTTGATATTGTTTTCTTTGACTGGATTCTGCTGTGTAATGCCGGGTTTAACTTCTTTCCGCACTATTACCCGGAAACTAAAGCTGTTCTTGGCCGGCATTTGTTCGGTTACAATTGGAAGACGCATCTTGCCCACATCATAGCGTTTCCGTTTGTGGCGGCATTTCTGGCATGGATATGCACACTGCTTTGATATTTTAGGGTTAGATATCTCCAACGCAAATGATCAGCTTGGCTTTAGTCTTTGTTAAGAAGGATGGTGATTGTTTTGACCGCTGAGGCACTCATGAAGAAGAAGGGAACCATCAAACAGGAACTGGATGCCCATACAACAAAAAGCAATGAACTGTGGCTGAAATCCACGGACAAATTATCAGAAATCCTGAAACACTATGGAAAGCTTCCCAGGGGACTGCAGCCGCATATCAACAGGATTTTCCCTGCGGCTGCCATCTATCTGACCGTGAAAGACGAACTCGGAGACAAGGCTGCTTTCTCTGTTATAGAAAATAGTGCAATTAAAAACTGCGCCAGGATCGAAAAGAAGCTGGCAAAACTGATGAAGGTGCCGGGGCTGCCCGGTCTGTTCATTAAAATATGGGATCCGATGATCCGGAAGATCTTCGGGCCTGACAACGGATTTGTGAATGTGTTCTATCCGAAGAAAAAAGGTGAATACCGGATGGATGTTACCTCCTGTCCTTACAACCGCTGTTTCACGGAACTTGGCTGTCCGGAACTGACACGGATTTTCTGTGAAAACGATGAGCGGATATACGGAAATCTGCCGGGCCTGAAGTTTGAACGTGTGGGCACCATCGGCAAGGGAGCAAAGTGCTGTGATTTCCATATGAAGAAGGTGTAGAAAATGGTCCTGAAAATCATTATCGAAGGATTGATCCTTGGCCTGCTGCTTGTTCTCTATTGTGCTGTCGGTATTCGCGACGGTGCCGTGAATATGATTTTCCTGTATCATCCGGATGTACAGGAGAAAAGCATCCAAAGCGGATTGATCACAAGAGAAAAGATTAAAAAGAATCAGGTAATCTTCAAAGTCCTTGGGATCTCATCCTATTTCGCTTATGTGCTTATCTGTGTATATGTCGTCAATGACGCAAGAGGATTCTGGCCGGCTTTCCGGCAGATGTTCGGCATTCTTTCCATCGTCAATCTGATAGACAGATTACTGATTGATGAGTATTGGGTCGGTCACACAAAAGCCTGGGAAATTCCCGGAACAGAAGATATGAAACCGTATATCAGTCGTAAGGATAAGATCGGCAAATGGCTTATGGGTACAGTCGGGTTTGCTTTGCTGTGCGCAATCCTGGCCGGAATAATGACATTGGTGGTGAAGTAAGGTTCTGATGTTCTCAGTAAAAAAGATGATTTCATGGTCTTGACATTTATTAGCGAACAGTGTATTCTATCCTTCGCAAGCGAACAGTGTTAGCTTTGCTGCTGAAAGGAGTCCTTCCATGGTTCGCGATAAGACCGGTCATCATGAGCTGATTATTGCCGCAGCCCGGGATGAATTCATGACTTACGGCTTTGCCGACGCTTCCATGAGGCGGATTGCTTCTGCTGCAGGGATGAGTGCCGCCGGTTTGTACAAACATTTTCCCAGCAAGGAAGAAATGTTTGCCGCTTTAGTGGAGCCGGCGTGCCAGGGGCTCATGGCCCTGTACCGGCAGGAGGAAATCGCTGAACGCTCCGCCCTGCAGAACGGCACGCTGACAGAAAAATGGGAAAACGGCGGCGAGGCAAAACTGGCCATGACTTACATTTATGATCACCTGGACGCTTTCCGGCTGCTGATCTGCAAGTCCCGGGGAACCCGGTATGAATCCTTTCTGCATGATCTCGCCGTGGAGGAGGAAAAGACCACGGTTACCATGATGGACATGCTGAAAGCACAGGGGATGAAAATCAACAGCGTTCGTGAAGAAGAACTGCATCTGCTGGTCACGGCGAATGTGAACGCCGTCTTCCAGGCAGTGGAACACGGTTTCAGCCGGGAGGAAGCCATGCACTATGCCGACACATTGGATGCCTTTTTCTCCAGCGGCTGGCAGACTCTGTTCGGGTATTGAGCCCTTTGTTTTCCGTAATATAAGGGCGTTTTTTTACGCCGTTATGTTAGCCATAACTAACCACAGGAGGTCGATC
>Ga0265301_10002023_pt1 | contig 24620 bp, 27 predicted proteins | sample AusTroGonzalo_MG_2_FD_193488 | JGI IMG/M metagenome (GOLD analysis project Ga0265301, IMG submission 193488) | Bovine rumen microbial communities from tropical cattle in Woodstock, Queensland, Australia - Gonzalo_04 | ecosystem: Host-associated > Mammals > Digestive system > Stomach > Rumen ... | reverse complement strand
GGGGGACAATCCGCTGAAGAAAAATTCAAGGAAGTTAATAACGCATTTGATATTCTGAAAGACCCACAAAAACGTGCGGCATATGACCGTTTCGGTGATGCGGCGTTTGCCGGGGGTAACGGTGCGTCCGCGGGGGCCGGTTTTGGTGGCAACCCATTTGGTGGTGCGTTCCACTTTGATATGGGCGGTGGCGCCGGTATGGATGATATCCTGCGCGAGGCTATGCGTGGTTTCGGATTTGATATGGGCGGCGGTGCGCGTGGCCCGGCACAAAACAGGGCAGGGCGCGATTTACTGGACGAAGTCGTGATTGATTTAAAGGATGCATATTTTGGCACAACCCATACTGTTAATTTTTCAAGCAAAGTAACATGTGAAAAATGTCATGGGTACGGTACCGCGGACGGAAAGCCGGCACCAACATGCACGCGTTGCGGGGGAACGGGCTATGTTCATGCAAGACAAGGATTTTTTGCCATGGAGACACCATGTCCGGAATGTAACGGACTGGGGCACAAGATTGATAAAAAGTGTTCCGCGTGCGATGGCACCGGGGCGACACACAAATCGCGCAGCATTGATGTAAAGATTCCGGCGGGAATCGAAGATGGCGCACGACTGCGACTGGCGGGTCAGGGCGAAGCGGGCGCGAACGGAGCCCCGGCTGGTGACTTTTACCTGGACGTGCGGGTGCGGCCGGACAAACGTTTTGTTCGCAATGGTGCCGATTTAATTACCCGTGTTGACGTGCCGTTCACAACGCTTGCGCTGGGGGGCGAGGTCGAGGTTGAAACCATTGACGACAAAAAATTGTCGGTCAAGGTGCCGAGTGGAACCCAGGTTGGTGAAAAACTGCGCGTGCGTGGACACGGTATGCCGACCGGGCGCCGCGATTCGTATGGCGATTTGTATATTGATATTGCGATGCATGTGCCGACAAAATTAACCGAAAAGCAGAAAAAGATTTTAACCGAATTTGCCGAAACTAAATCGGCGAAAAAGGGTTGGTTTTAACTACCACGTCTTGCTCACTATCGTTCGCAATCCATCCGTCTCCGTTCGTCACCGCACAGCGATGCCGCGACTACGCCGAGACTTCGCCCCTTCACCAAGTGAAGGGGATTTTTGGATTGCTTCGCAGGCTCGCAATGACAATTTTTAACATTGCATAAAATGTGCCAAATGTTTTATAATATGAAATGAATCTGTGGTGGCACAGGTTCGGGGCCGTCGAAAGCCCATAATAACCGGTACAAATGCGTCCGTTATCGCTTGGGAAATCATACGCATTTGTGTCGATACCAAACCCCGATATAAAAAGGTCGGGGTGCCATGGTGTGTAAATGCCATGGGGTCATCGTTATTATGATTTTCGAACACCCCGACCGTCAGTCCCCAGATTGACGGTTTTTTTGTTGCCTTTCGTGGGTGGAAAAACCAGGTGTATTTTGAAATCGGATTCCAGAGGGCCTGTCATTCCTGCGTAGGCAGGAATAGAGCCCAGGAAGTCGCGGGCGGTACGCCCGCCAAAAAGAAAGGGACAACGTTAATAAAACAAAGTGGGTAAATACCTGGTTAGTATCAAGTCTGGGCACCGAAATTTTAAAGTCCCTATTCCTGCCTACGCAGGAATGACAATCGCGGGGATGGTAGAGTGGGGGACAGAATCAAAAATTTGGGATATGGGGTTGAGAAAAGTATTAGTAACATTTTTATTATTATTATTCGCACCAACGATTTGTTGGGGCTATGCATTGCATGTTGGTAATGTATCAATACCAATGCATAGCGAAAAATACACAACACCGTCGTTTAATATAAAAACAGAATTTGGTGATATTTATCATATTCCAATGACACCGCAAAATATATCGGGGACATTACACTTTTTTGATGGCGCCACGACATACAGCGCGTGTAGTGGGACAAAAACACATGTCGGGCATTACTGGTTTATTGGACCGTGCTTGGTCGGGGTGGACGATGGGGTGTATTTGAAAATACAAAATGATGCAACAAACGGGTATAAGAATTATATAAATACAGGTGTAAGTTGGCTAGATTCAGACAGAGTCGAATTTACCGTTGGATACAGTCATACGGAAATACCACCAAGCGGGTACGAAAATAACGCAATGTTTTTTGCCGCTTTTACAACAGGATCAAATTATATTTCGTATTCAAATGATGTTTTTTATACGCGAAATAATACAAGACCACAAATAATAAGCATAAGTCCAAATATCCAAATGACGCAGTTTAAACAGTTACCAAAGGAAACATTTGATATCGAATATACAACCATAGTAGACGGTGATATTCGTTTTGGTTCGTGGTCTGATCGGCAATGGTCGCGAACAATGAAATGGTATGGTGTGAATATATATGACAGAAATACATTATTGCGTCAGTTCGTTCCGGTTCCGTCTGGTATGCAAATTGGAAACTATATAACACCGTCAAACGGTATGTGGGACGTTGTGGAACAGAAGTTTTACGGTAATTCCGGTACTGGCGATTTTATTTATGGGGTGGATCAATAAAAGTTCAGAGTTCAAAAAGAAGTCGTCATCCCGGCGAAGGCCGGGATCCACTGCTGCGCAGCAACAACTATTAGCACCACTACCCCGTCACTTCGTGACACCCCTTCGCCAGCGAAGGGGATTTACCTGCGGCGCATCGTTCCGACTTCGTCGTTCACTCTGGATCCCGGCCTTCGCGGGGATGACGAGAAAGGGTTGAAAACGAATTTAAAACGCGCTATGTGCACGACTTACTGCATATAGCGCGTTTTTAACTAACCACTAACACTAACAACTAATCACTTATTTCTTTTTTGCTTTTTTCAATTTTTCCACAAATGTAAATGTGTATTGGGATGCCGACCATACGGATGCCAATAACGATAACCACAAACCAAAGACACCAATGCGTGATAACCAAATCATCGCAATCAAATAAGAACGCGAAATATTATCCGGCGTTACAACCGTGTTCAAAACAAAGAACGCCAAAAATGCTGTAATGGTTATCATCTGTAATGTCGTTTTGATTTTGCCCATTGAAAAACGCGCATGTGGAACCGGCATTTCTATTTTCTGGGTGCCCAGAAATTCGCGCAGGCCACTTACATACAATTCGCGTGCAATCATTATGATTACCGGGACAACAATAATCCATGCACGCATCATTACGGTCAACATAATCAATGTGTTTGCAACCAATAATTTGTCGCCAATGTGATCCATTACACCACCGATTTTGGTGCATACATCGTATTTCCGCGCAAGATACCCATCAAAGAAATCACTTAATGCCGCCAATATAAACATAATCAGTGATACCCAAAACCAATTTAACCACAATGTTGGTATGATCGCAAAAGCCGCAGCAATGCGAAATGCTGATAAAAAGTTAACAAAGAATTTCATATATTTTTTCTCCTTTATATTATTTGTGAATCGTATATGAACAGGATAATTATAACACGTCCGAATGGAAATATGCATATATTTTTTTCGCAGCGGCATCGCCCAGTTCCGGAACACGTTTTAATGCATCTATGTCGGCATCCATTATCGCACGAACCGAACCAAAGTGTGTCAACAACAAATGTTTGCGTCGTGGACCAATTCCGTCTATTTCGTCCAAAACCGAAGCCGTCATTTTCTTTGCGCGTGTTGTGCGGTGATATGTGATAACAAAACGGTGTACTTCGTCACGAACGGTGCGCAGCATCAAAAATAGTGGGCTATCCTTTGGCAAATCACGACATATTGAACCATCGGGCATAATAAAGTGTTCATCGCCATTGCGAACCTCGCCCTTGGTTACACCCAGGATTGGAATGTTTGGTGCAACACTGTGCGCGATGTTCCATTGGGCGGGACCACCATCAACAATTATTAAACTTAGTTTTGGACCACGTGCAACGGCACGTGATACAAATTCATCCATCATTGCGATATCGTTGCCGGCACGCTTTTTATCATTTAATTTGAAATGACGATAGCCAGACTTTACAAAACCATCATGACCAAATGTTATCATTGCACCGACGGGGTTCGTTCCGAACAGGTGCGAATTATCAAACACACCCGCCAATTCTATTTTTATACCCAACCATTTTTCCAGTGCATCAACATTTTTATCCCAATCGTAATTCGCGCTATGTACACGATTTCGGCGCATACCGCGATTAGATGTGTGTGTTAATGCGGCGATTTTATCACGACAAATGGCGGCGTTTTCAAAATCCATATTTGCGGAATATTTTTGCATGTCAACTTGCAAATCACGAATAATCGGTTCGCTATCGCCGGTCAAAATTCGTCGTGCCAACGATACGCGTTCGGCATAGTCCGATTGTGCAATGGTGCATGGTGCGCTGCACCGGCCAATTTGATAAAGTAAACATGGGCGCGCGCGATTGCGCATAAATGAATCGGTACATGTGCGCAGTCCGCAAACCTTTTGTATCGTCTTTATCGATTCGTTTAGCGCGGATACAGATGGATAAGGTCCATATACATCGCGCCGTTGTGTAATTTTGCCGCGGAATTTCATCAATCGCGGATATTTCGAATTGGTTAATGCAATCATCGGATACATTTTCCCGTCGGTCAGCATTATGTTATATTTCGGTTTTTGGGTTTTGATTAATTCCTGTTCCCGAATAAGTGCGTCCGATTCCGTGGGTGTGATTTCCCAATCAACCCGCGTGACCAGTGTGCGCATAATCTGTTTATGCAATTCCAATTTTGATATGTCCGTGTATTGTTTCAAGCGCGCGCTAAGGTTTTTTGCCTTGCCCACGTAAAGCAGGTTCCCATCCGCGTCATACATTTTATATACGCCGGGGGAATGGGGGGCATTTTCAATTAAATCTCTAAATTGAATATTCATAATCTTTATGATAGAATAATAATATAAAAAATCAAATGGGGGTAAAAATGAAACAAGAATCTGGACGTTCTATGATTGAAATGTTGGGCGTATTGGCCATTATGGGCGTTATAACCGTTGGTGCGATTGCAATGATTTCGACGGCTATGCGTACGCAAAAACACAACACAACAAATGACGATGTGGCGCAAATCGTGCTTAGCGTGCGCCAGGTGTTGGGTGAATATGACGACTTTTCAAATATAGAAAATATGAACATATTTAGTGCGATCGGCATGTCCGATAAAAATCCATATGGTGGAAAATATACCGTGTCGGTGAATCCGGCTAATTCGCGTCAGTTTATTGTTGGTATTGATGGATTGTCGCAATCAGATTGCGAATTTTTGACGGCGAAAGCATGGACCGATTCAGTTGGGTATATCACATCAAATCATACCGAGAGTGGTGCGACGGGTAATTGCAGAAATACCAATGGCAATAATTCGGTTCAAATAGTTTTTGGTGACTAAATCATTATTTGTGGGGGCCGCACCATGGCGGATGTCAAGATAGTTTCGCAAGTTGAGGATGGGACGCGTCTGCTGCGGTGGTTTGGACGACATTTTCCGTCAATGCCAAATGCCGAATTTCACAAATTATGTCGCGGGGGACAAATTCGCGTTAATTCGTCGCGTGTTCGCGGGACCGAAGTTCTGCGTTCCGGTGACGCGGTTCGTATCCCGCCAACCATTGCGGGTTATGCCGCCGAAAAGGCGAAAAAGACGGAAAGTGGGAATAAATTCTCGTTGTCCGATTTGGAACAATTGCGTAAATGTATTATCCATAGTGATGATGATATTGTCGTGTTTGATAAACCGGCGGGGTTGGCGGTCCAGGGCGGAACGGGTATTCGTAAATCAATCGACAAAATGACGGCGGCGTTATTCCCATATGCAAAAGTGTCATTGGTGCATCGTTTAGATCGCGAAACAAGCGGTGTGTTGGTCGTTGCAAAGAGTCAGCGCGCGGCACAGTCTTTGGCGGCACAATTTCAGTCCAAGGTTGCGCGCAAGGAATATTTGGCATTGCTGAATGGGGAAGTGAAAAAATCGCATGGTGTGATAGATAATTATATGGCCAAGGGGCAAGTTTTTGATTCGCCAGAACGCATAAATAACGGTACGGGTCAGCGTCCACAACATGCGGTTACGGAATATGAGGTTTTGGGTGTTGCATCGGGTTGTGTATCTTGGGTTTTATTTAAACCAAAAACCGGCCGTACGCACCAGTTACGTGTACATAGCGCGATTTGTTTGAATGCGCCAATCGTTGGTGATGATGTGTACGGGCGCGGTAAAAAAATGGACGGCGCAATAAACGCGATGCTGGCTACAAATAACTTGCATTTATTGGCATATCGTTTAACTTTTCGACATCCGGCAAATAACAAGGTTGTAACTTTTCGGGCGCACATACCGGAATTTATGCAGCCGGTAATGAAATTACTGGAATTACAATTACCATAACAGGTTGTAACTAAATGGCACGCAGAAAGAAAAGAACTTTTTTGGTGGTATTAAGATTATTGGGGCTGTTCATTGGTGGAATGGCTGTGGCTGTATTTGTTGCGTTAAACAGTGTAAGCCTGGAAACATTGCGTGGTGCCGTTTTAAATGTGTTGCGTGATGCAACGGGGTTGCCGGTCGAAATCGATGGAACCGTATCGTGGCGATTTTCGCTGCGGCCACAAATAGAATTAACCGATGTGCGTATACCTAATGCAGAATGGGCGCGTGAAAAATATGTTTTTGATGCAAAGAAGATAGATGTTACGTTGAATTTAGTGTCACTGTTGCGGAATCGTCCAACAATTCAAAATATCAAGGTGCGTGATGCAAACATAAATCTGGAACAAAATGCAAATGGTGAATATTCTGTTGCTCTAAAGGCCGAAGAAACAGAAAATACAGATTTAGAAGATACAAAAGAAGTAAAGTCACCATCTAAATATCCGTTTCCTGCAATTAACCTGGGGGGTGTGGAAATTTATAATTTAAATGCGAATATTATTGGCGAGAAATATTCAATTGCCGATTTTAATATAAGGTATATGTTGCGCAATGCTAAACGTGAATATTCGGGGTGGGTGAAAAATGGTACGAAAATATTCCCGTTTGTTGTGTCTTTTTCGGAATACAATTCCGAACGAAAAGTATATCCATTAAGTATTGCATTTACAACTGGCGGAACACCATTGATTGCAAATGTGGCGTTGGAAGGAACCAGTAAAATGCCAATCGATTTTGTCATCAAAGGTGATGTTCCAGACTTTGCGGAATTTGGCCGGGCAATTGGCCGCAAATGGGTTGATTTGCCACCAATGAGTGTTAATGCATCTGGGGGATTTGGAAATAAAAAAATCACGTTAAGAAAATCGTCAATCGCGGTGCGTGGCGTTAATATAGACATATCAGGTGAATACGATTGGTCAAAACCAATACCAAACATTGTGGCGAATGTAAGTGCCGGTGATGTGGTGCTGACCAAAATTTTTCCGAATTTGTATGGTGGTACATGGGTTCATCCGAATCGTGAATTAAACGCTTTCTTGGATACACCATTATACGGTGTGGAATTAAGCCAAATGAATTTGGATGTGCGGGTAAAAATAAAATCTTTCCGGGTGTATCGCGAATTAACTTTGACCGATTTAGATTTGAAATTTACCGATACGGATAAAAATGGTCGCATAGATTTGTCGGTCGGTATCGCGGGTGGCGATTTAAAAATAGCGTCTGATTTTGATGTAAATACCGATGGATTGATCAATGGTCAGGTGGCTATGGATGGCAAGCATATATATGTTGGTCAAATTTTAAGTCAGGTTCGTGAAAAAGATTTTATTTCTGAGTTGCCGGTGGATATTCGTGGCTATTTTATGGCGCACGGACACGATTTGTCGGAAATAATGCAGACTATTACAGGACCGTTTCAGTTACAATCCAGTGATATTGGCTATGCACGTTCTGATTTGGTTGAATATATATATGGTGCGGATACACTGACCACGTTGCGGCACAGCGTCCAGGATATGTTTCGTTCGGAAAAGAAATATGACCAAATAAAGATATCATGTGTCACGATTAATACAAAATTGCGTAATGGTGTTGCGGAAACTAAAAATGGTGTCGCGGTGGAAACCGGTGCGATAAATGCGCGTTTGGCGGGAGAGGTGGATTTAGGACGCGAAAAAATAAAAATGGCATTAACCACGGTCCCTGTGCGTGGGCTTAAAATATCGTTGTCGGGAAATCTGGTGAATTCTGTGGAAATTACCGGAAATTTGTCGGAACCAGACGTGCGTGTAAGCGGACTTTCGGTTGCAGGCAAGGTTGCATCGGCGACGGGGATTGGTTTATTGTTGGCACCGTTTACCGGCGGATTAAGTGTGGTTGCTGGTGCTGGACTTGGGCTGGTTGCGGGCGATTTGTTGGAAAATTGGTTGGCGGACGATGAACCGTGTAAAACGGCGATGGAAAGTGGTGCGCCAGTGCGTCGTGATGATCCAGAATGGATGAATATTCCGTTATCGGAATTGATGGGTGGGGTATTTAACCAGGATTAATCTTTTTTTGACAAATGTTATATTTAGTTAACAAAAATCATGCTTGCACCGAATCGGTGTTTTTTGTTAAAGTAATCCCGAGAGAGATGTAGCCGCAAAATAAACTAGGAGTATATAAAATGGAATTTTCGGTATTTCGTCAGGTTTTAATCCGGGCATTGGGGCATATGCAATCTATTGTTGAAAAACGCGCAACGTTGCCGATTTTAATGAATGTCAAGATAGAAGTCGGCGATGATTTAGTGCTTTCTGCGACCAATGTTGATTTGGAATTGGTTGAACATGTTGCGGCCGACATTACGTTGGGTGGAAAAACGACTGTGCCTGTTCAGATGCTTTATGATATCGTTCGTAAATTACCGGACGATGCCGAAATAAGTTTTAAACAATCGGGCGACCAATTGGTGGTATCAAGCGGACGCGCGGTGTTCCGTTTGCCAACATTGCCGGCGGAAAATTTCCCGGCCATGGCGGGCAGCAACCTGACCACAAAATTCCAGATGACGACCGGGGATTTGGCGCACCTTATTAATCAAACGAAGTTTGCTATTCCGACCGATGATGTTCGTTACCATTTGGGCGGTATATTCTTCCATATTTCTGAAGAGGGCAAGTCCAAGATGTTAACCGCGGTTGCGACCGATGCACAGCGTATGGCTCTGTGTGCGATGACGGCGCCAAGCGGTTCTGCGGAAATGCCATCTGTGATTTTGCCACGTCGTGTAATTGGTGAACTGTCTAAATTGTTGGAAGATGCCACTGTTGACGACGTAATGGTTGAATTGTCGGATACCAAGGCGCGTTTTGTTGTCGGACCGGCGACATTGACCAGCAAGTTGGTCGATGCCCAATATCCAAACTATCGCGTTGTGATACCAAAGGGCAATGACAAGATTGCTATCCTTGATAGAAAGCAGTTTGTTAACGCTGTTGATTTGGTTTCGGTCGCATCTATTGATAAGACAAAATCAGTTCAGTTGACATATTCTATGAATAAATTGGTTATTAACGCGTCCAGCCCGGATGCCGGAACCGCAACCCAAGAATTAGATGTCGAATACAATGGCGACAATTCGTTCACTATTGTGTTTAATGTGAAATTCTTGTTGGATGTTGCTGGACAAGTAGAGGGTGACAAGTTCCAAATGGAAATGCAAGATCCGCTGTCGCCGACAATCATCAAATCTACGGACAAGAAAACAGATTCATTGTTCGTATTGATGCCTATGCGTATGTAAGATAAAAAACGGTGCCACGGCACCGTTTTTTGTTGCGTTTTGTGTTGGGCGGCGTATAATTGTCGCGTTTATTTTTAATCAAAGAGGTATTACAATGGCATCATACATTGCAAACGATATGCGTGTGGGTTGGGTTATTTCTCATAACGGCAAACGTTATTCGGTTACATCAATTACCAAGGTCAAACCGGGTAAGGGTGGCGCATTTGTCCAGGCGGATTTGCGCGATATTGATTCGGGCAACAAGGGCGGTGACCGTTGGCGCGCCGAAGATCGCGTTGAAAAATTAATGGTCGAAGATTTTGAATGTCAATATCTGTATTCGGATGGAACGGATGCGTTCTTTATGAACCTGTCGGACTATGAACAGTTCACAATGCCGGTGGATAGCTTGGGCGAACAGATGAAGTTCTTGGCACCCGAAATGACGGTCAAGGCAAACTTTGTCGAAGGTAAACCGGTATCCATTTCGTTGCCAAAGACAGTTATCGCGACTGTTGTTGAAACAGAACCCGCATTAAAGGGTCAAACCGTTTCTTCGTCGGGCGGCAAGCCGGCAATTTTGGATAACGGTGTCCGGGTCCAGGTTCCATTATTCATCGAACAAGATGAAAAAATTGTTGTGAATACTGAAACACTTGAATATGTCGAAAGAGCCAAATAAATCATAATGGCACATCTGCTTGTTGTTGTCGCGTTCATGTATCATTTGTACACTTCACTTGGCAACAACGGCGCATTTATACCGTTTTAATTTATTTTAAAAAATGTATAAAAAAACACCGGTATTTGCCGGTGTTTTTTTATATTTTTAATTGCTTTAAATATTCTTTTTGTGGTTGTGTTATGCGATATGATTCAATTGCCTTTTGAATTGTTTTGTTATGCGTCCAGGTGTTTAATTTTTTATTTTCAATAATACCGATTACATCATTCCAATTTTTTGTCAATGCCGTTGCGAAATACCATGCGCGCATCATATTGATGTAGTATTCGTCGCTTTTCACGTTGATAACCATATTGGTATATTTTGAATCGAAATTGTCGCCCAGATAAAATCGCATAAGCAATCCAATTGCGAATCGGGTAGCGTATGTATGTTTTGATTTTATCCATTTATTAATCCACAGTAAAAGTTTGTCGGTATTTTTTGCAAAAATTTTAGGTATCAATTGGTCGCATGTGGCCCAATTGTCCACATACGGCAAAAAAGCATCAACTAATTTTACACAATTTTCAAAGTCACGAATCTCCGATAAAATAAATGCGTGAATCTGATTTTCTTCAAAATATTTATGTGGCAGGTTGGACAAAAATTCGTCCGAATTACGAATCGTTTTTGCATATTTGCGCAATTCGGGTGTACGAACACCGATAACATGCGATTTGGTGGTTGGAATCAGCGTGGCATTGAAATGCGCAAATTTTTCATCGCGCATAGCCAATAAATCAGATTGTATTTTTGTCGGCATATCAGATTTTATTTTTTGACCCCATAATGTGCAATATTTCGTCGACACATACATCGGTCATATTTTTGATTGCGGTGCCCAAGTAATCGCGCGGGTTAAAATCGGACGGATTTTGCTTTAATTCTCCGCGCACCGCCGCGGTAAAGGCAAGGCGTAAATCACTGTCCACATTTATTTTACAAATGTTTGTTTTCGCGGCGCGGCGCAGTTGCGCCGTATCAATGCCGCGTGCACCACGCAATTTGCCGCCATTTTTGTTTATTTGATTTACATATTGTTGTGGAACACTTGATGCGCCGTGTAATACCAATGGAAAATCGGGTAATTGTTTGGCAATCTGTTTCAGAATATCAAATCGCAGTGATTCATCATCGCTTTTGCGTTTGTATGCGCCATGGCTGGTTCCAATAGCAATTGCCAATGAATCGACCCCCGTGGCACGAACGAATTCGATAACGTCGGCGGGGTTTGTATATGAAGATATTTCTGATTTTGTATTTTCATCTTCGATTCCGGAAAGGGTTCCGAGTTCCGATTCAACTGAAACACCGTGTCGGTGGGCATATTTTGCGACCGCGCGTGATAATTTCACATTTTCGGCGAATGACAGGTTAGAGGCATCAATCATAACCGACGAAAAGCCCAAATCAATCGCGTGAATACACGCATCCAACGAATGACCATGATCCAGATGCAGGGCAATTTGTTCCTTTGGCGAAATACACGCGCCGGTAATCAGCCCCAGCAGCATATCATCGCCCATGTATTTGATTGCTGATTCGGATGTCGCGAGTATTACGGGGCTGCGGCTTTTGCGCGCCGCCGCCAAAATCGCGGTCAATGTTTCCATATTATAGAAATTAAACGCCGGCACGGCATAGTGCCCCGCAATCGCGTTCGCAAACATTTTTTCGGTATTTACCAACCCAAAGTCAGAATATTTCATAATTTTCCCCTTGTACCAAGATTATAGCATATTTTCGGTCGGTTGAGATGGATTTTTTATGACGCTTGACAATGGGGCTATTTGTGCAACAATTAGACTATCGAATCGGGGGTGTGTGGGGGAAACGAACCTTAACAAGGGATTTGGTTATGAAAAAAATATTGGCTTTATCTGTTGCATTGGTCGCGGTGGCGGGTTGTGCATATGATTATTATCGTGGCGGTGTGCGCTATGTCCAGGATGGCGAAGATTGCATCTTCTATGCCGGTGAATATGGTTCACATTATACAAACGATATTCGCAAGGTCGATACGGACAAGCGTGTTGTTTATCGTAACACAAGTTGCGCGGATTTGTTTGCCCGTGACAATGGTGGCATTGCACCACGTCCGAACCGTGCGGTTTTGACTCGTGCGGCCCAGCCGGCGGGTTCCTGTGGATGTGACAAATGTGCAAAATCGGCACGTTATGTCATTGTTCCAGCAATGTAAATTGTAAAAACGTACATTATAAAAAGGTGCCGTTTGGCGCCTTTTTATATTTGAATAATCCGCTTTTTTATGATAAAATTACATTACAAGAAATTACAAGAAAGGGGAAACCGATGAAAAAAGTTATGAATAAAATTAATTTCGCTATCGTTGCGGCGATGGTGTCCAGTCCGGCATTTGCTGTGGTTAATGACAAGGCTATTTGCACATTTATGGCTGATTTGCGTGGCGTGTTCAGAATGCTGCAAACTTTCTGTTTTATTGGTGCGGCGTTCTTTATTGCTGGGTGGGCGTGGGATTTTATTTCCAAAGGTAAAGCCGAAATGAAAGATATCAAGGACAAAGGAACTGGGCTGTTGGTTGGTTTTATTTTGCTGTTCAGTGTTGGCTTGATCTTACGTTTCTTGTTAAGCGCAAGTGGTCAGAGTTATCTGGGTTGCCCGGAATTGCTGAATTGGTAATTTTCGTTTTAACCACAAGAGTAAACGCGGTCGTATGACCGCGTTTTTTTGACGACATTTTTATTTATCCTCTACATTTGCCAATGAAAAAAGAACGGACGAGATGAGTGATTGATAGGGCACATGTTGTTGTTCCGCCAGTTGTTTTATTTTATCCAAAACTGGCTTTGGAATACGCATATTTATGACACAGTCCGATTTATTAAACGTCTTGTACGCGGCATATTCGCGAAGCAATGCCTCTATATTCATAATGAATAATTGTTGCATAACATTTGGCATTTTGGGACCTCTATACACTAAACAATACAATCGTAATTACAAGTGACTATATCAATGTATTTACGGTTGTCAATACAAATATAAATACACGTGTATCGGCAGGTGTGATGACGGTGGTGTGGATGGGTGTAAATAACCTTTTGCTTTTTATTGTCGGTATGTTTAAAATGTATTCGTCTTATATAATGGAAGGAAGAAATATGCTTAAAAAAATATTTGCGGTGTTCGCGATTTGTTTCGCGTTTGCTTTGTCCGCGCGTGCGGAATTAAAGGTTGATATTGTTGCCGGTGCGTTGGATCCGACATCGGTCGCAGTTCAAAAATTTGAAACGGGCGATGGCGTATCGTCAAAAGATGCAAAAATGATACGCGAAGTGGTAGAGGCCGATTTAAAACGCACCGGTCTTTTCCGAATCGTTTCACATGATGCTTTCCCAGAATATGTGAAGATGGGCGAAATGCCGAAATTTAAATCTTGGATGGCGATTAAAACCCAGGTGCTGGTTCAGGCGCGTATGAATACCGAGAAAAATGGGCAATATAAATTAGAATTCTTTGTGTGGGATATAAATGGAACAGAGCAGATAGAGGCGCAATCGCTGGTCGCGTCCAAAAAATCGGCGCGTCGTATGGCGCACATTATGGCGGATGCGATTTATGAACGGCTGACCGGGGAAACGGGATACTTTGACACGCAAATAGTGTTCATTGCCGAAACCGGTCCGGTACATAAACGTACTAAACGTATGGCGATTATGGACTATGACGGGTATGGCATGCGGTATTTGTCCGATGAAAAGACTTTTGTTATGTCGCCACATTTTTCGCCAAATATGAGTACTGTGGTATTTTTATCGTACCGTGACGATGACCCGATGGTATGGTCGCTGGATTTAGACACGGGGACTCAGCGCAGGTTGGGGCAATTTGGTGGTATGAACTTTGCACCGCGTTTCTCACCCGATGGAAAAAAGATAGCTCTGTCGTTGGTCAAAGACGGTATTACACATATATATGAGTACAATACAGAAGATAAAACACTGCGCCAATTGACGTTTGGGCATTCGATTAATACCAGTCCGTCATATTCCCCCGACGGTAAAAAGTTGGCGTTTAATTCCGATCGTTCGGGTCGTCAACAAATTCACGTTTTGGATTTGGATAGTTTGGCCGAGGAACGCATTACATACGGGGCGGGGCGCTATGCAACACCCGCATGGTCGCCGGACGGAAAATTTATTGCCTTTACGAAAATTGCCGATGACACTTTCTATGTCGGGATTATGGATCCGCGGGGACGCAATGAAAAGATTTTGGCGGGCGGATGGTTTATGGAAGCACCGTCTTGGGCACCCGGGTCGCGCCGCATTGTGTACTATGAAACAGAAAAGGCATCGGACGATATTGAACGTATAAGCCATATTCGCAGTGTCGATATCACCGGTCAAAATATTTACGACATTGATTTGCCGGATGATATTAACGGAACCGAACCCACATGGTCACCACGGTTGATGTAATTGTATGAAAAAGATTTATGGTTGTGCTTCTTTATTAATGATGATAGGGGTTGCATATGCGATGCCGGCGACGGTGGATTATGTATATGACGGGGATACGATTGCGGCGGTCGCACATGTGGAAAACGGAACGGATGTTAATGTGCGTGTGCGATTGGCAAATATAGACACCCCGGAAATGCATGGTATGTGCGAATCGGAAACCAAACGGGCCAATGCGGCACGCGAACGGTTGATGCAGTTGGTGCCACGCGGGACGGTTGTTGAATTAAAAAATATCAAAGACGATAAATATGTCGGACGAATCGATGCCAATGTGATTTTGCCCGATGGGCGTGATGTGGGACATGTCTTAATAAATGAAAAACATGGCAGACCATATGGTGGCGGTAAAAGAGCAGGGTGGTGTGAATAACCTGGATTGCTTCGCTATGCTCGCAATGACAAATGGTCTATGCGCTGTGGCGGTTTATGGCATCGCTTATTTCTTCCAGTGACGCATTGCATGGCAGCATTGGTTCAAACCATATGTTCGCCGTGCCTGGACGCATTTTTCCATGCTTGGGCCAATAAAGTCCCGAATCGGTTCCAACAGGCAAAATCGGTAACCTTAATTCGTGTGCCAAAAATAATAACCCGCGACGCAGGGGGGCTTTTGATCCCGGTTTTACACGCGTACCCTCGGGAAAAATAACAAGTGTGCGACCGTCCATGATTTTTTTTGCCACGTCATGTTCCAATTTTTTCATATTTGTTCGGCCACGCGAACGATTTACAGGCTGCAAACCCATACGCCAAAACGCCCAACCATAAATAGGAATCCACATAATCTCGCGCTTGCATATGAAAAATGCGTTTGGCACAACATGCGCCAGTACAATTATTTCCAGTAATGACATATGCTTGGACGCAATAATCGCCTTGCCATCGAATCGGTAATTGCCATTTGGTAGCATCGGAATACCGTTTTCTTCGCTTGGCGGGAAATGCACGGCAAATTTTACGCCACATATAATTCGCGCCAATAACCCCAGTCCCCCTGAACAGCGGATTACTAAAAAATTATTCAGTCGTCTGTTTATTAATCCGACCAATAATATTGGCGCCCACAAAATAAAATATATGGCGGATGCAATTTTAAAAATAATCGTTCTTAACATTTTAACCCTCTTTAATTCCGATTAGTGTAACCAAATATTTTATGTATTCGGTTGTCCAACGTTCCAATCGTTTTGTCGCCGGCATACCATAAAGCGCCGCCGGACATGTTACGATTTCCGTATCCGGTAATTCGTGTCGCACCAGGTATTCCGCACGGTTCATATGGTCTTCGGTGGTAACAATAACGATTCGATCCAAACCAGTTTGTTCCACAATTTTCCGAATCGCCATTGCGTTTTGATATGTTGATTTCGATTCGGATTCAACTAATACAGGGTGTGCCGTATCCGCCGCCGCGGTTTCGGCGCCGGCACCAATTACATATACATCGGTTGCGGGATATTGACGAACCATACGCATGGCAAACGGAATCCGCCGTGCATCGCCCGTTAACACAAATAATGAATCGTCCGGCATAATTTCACCACACGAACGTGGGGCATATGATTTAAACACCATGCCACCAATGACAAACAATCCCAAAATAGCAAAAGAAGGGGTCAGAAATTTCATTATTCGTTTTGCAATATCTTGATTGTTGTGCGACGCGTCATCCATATCGCAAATATAGTTATTACAATGGGTAATAAACCCAAACAAACCCAGCCGATGCCACCTATGGACAACATTGCCATTAATCCAACACGCGCCGAATGTGCCGACGATATCATTATCAACAATACTGGTACCGCACAGATAAACCCAACCAGGCACGCAACAACGCAAATGCGGGCAACAATAATCTGCATTTGTCGGGCAACAAACGAATCGGTCGCACCAATTTGATTTAATATTTCCAGTTCGCGCTTGTGTAGCATTGCCGTATTGCGCGCAATGTACGAAATGCACACAGTAATTGCGCCCAGTGTCAGCGCCAAAATTAATCCGGCAATAAGCATCATTTTCCATCCGGCAGATATTGGTGTCTGTAAAGCGTCGGCGTGCGTAAGTACCCGTCCGTATGGCGCGATTTTATCGGATATTTCATTCAAATCCGATTCGGTTTTAAATCTGACCTCCCACATTTTGGGCAAATAATTTTTAAGAACGCCGCCTCCCGAAACCCACGGACGCATCAATCGCAACATTTCATCATTACTTATTTCATTTATCGATTCGATTTTTGCGGCATTTGTGGTCAAAATTTTATTAACATCCGATTCGTTTTTTGTGTTTGTAACCTGAACCGTGGCGAATAAGTCCCATTGCGTGTTCCATCGCGCAACACCCGTGCCAATGGCAATCGCGATGCCCAACGCCATTACCGCCAGGAAAGTTAATAACCCCATAATCGCCGTCATAAAAACGGATTGTTCGCGAACCAGTGAAAATACAGTTGTGTGTTTCATTATGCGTTTCCAATTTCATCAAATTGCTTTGATAGTTCCGTGAAATAGTTTTTTGGGGTTGGACCCTTCCATACTTTTTTTGTATCATCTGTGGCCGTGGATGATTTGCCAACAAATCCAACACGGTGATTTTCAACGCGAATCACGGGGAATTTATAAGTTTCCATCAATTTTTTATTATGGGTTGCCAAAATAATCGTCGTGCCGAATAATTTATTCATTTGTATAAAAAGTTCCATCAGTCGTGACGCATTTTCATCGTCCAAATTTCCCGTGGGTTCGTCCGCCAGTAATATTGACGGCTGGACAATAATTGCACGCGCGACGGAAACCCGCTGTTGCTGGCCTCCGGAAAGTTCCATCGGCTTTACATTGGCATATTTGCCAAGACCGACCCAGTCCAAAACCTTGGCCACCAATTTTTTTACTTTCGATTCAGGGATGCCACGTACACGCAACGGTAATGCGACATTATCGAACACCGTCATATGTGATAGTAACGAGTATTCCTGAAATACGATTGCCATTTTGTGACGCAAATTTGCAACATCGTCGCGCGAAAGTTCTGCGGTATTTTTGCCAAATAATTTAATTTGACCGCGTAAAGGCTTGTGTAACTGATATATTAATCGCAACAGTGTTGTTTTACCCGCACCCGATGCGCCCGATAAAAAGTAGAAAGCACCACTGCTTATATTAAAAGATACATCGGTTAAAACCTCGGTCGCGGTATCATATGCCGCGGCGACATTTGCAAAAGATATTATCGTCTTTTCTTCCATGGTATGGATGGTAGTAAAAAATATGCGCGTTGTGCAAGAAAATTAGCAATAAAAAATCGCCCGTTCGGGCGATTCGTTTATTTCTTTGTGACCACCTTGGTTGTTGCATTTCTGTTTTTGGCCCAGATTGCTTCGCCAGATCCCGGGTACTGGGGATTTTCCTTGCCATACGAAATGGTTTTGACGCGTTCTGGTTCAATACCTTCTTTAAGTATGACATGTGCGGCGTTTCCGGCACGCAATGCGCCCAATGCCAAGTTATATTCTGTTGAACCGCGTTCGTCACAGTGCCCTTCGAGTACAACATCGACATCTTTATTTTTCTTCATATACACCGCCTGGGATTTAAGGTCATTGGTTGCGCATGATGTCAATTCAGCCGAATCGAAAGCAAAATACACTTTGTCATCGTTGATATTAGATGTACCACCACAGGCCGCCAAAGCCAACAAAACAGGAACAAACATAACTTTTTTCATTTTTAATCCTTTCGTTACGAAACTAACTTAGCAAATTTTACAAAAAGTTGTCAACATATGTTTTTTTCTATTTTGGAAAGCGGTCAAAATATGATATACTTAGAAAAAAATCGGAGGGATTAAACCATGAAAAAATTAGTTTCGATTATTGCATTGTGTGCCATTGCGACGCCGGCGTTTTCGGCGACCAAGGCCGCACGGCCAAGTTATCTGACACGTAATACGAATGGTGGTTACGATGTCACGTACAGTTATATGGACAAACAAAAATCTGGTTGGTATGCATCGTTGCGTGCGGAACTGGCGTTTTTAAATTTCAAAAATAAATATTCGACCGAGGTTCCATTAAGCGCGGCGGATGATCATGACGATTATTCTTTTGAACCAGTGTTCGCGATTGATGGTGCGTTTGGTAAGCGCTTTGATTATTTCTGGCGTGCCGAAGTCGAACTGGGTTATATCACACGGTTCACCGATGAAGACGAAGGGTACAAATTTACATTGGATGTCCCATATGCAATGGTGAACGGCTATTATGATTTCACCAATGGTTTATACCTGGGCGCGGGATTGGGTGTCGCGTTACCGACAACCACATGGGATTCCGTTGCGTTTACCGATGCCGGCAACCGCAGCAAGACACATGTGTCACCGATTGCTGGTTTAATGGCCGGTTTTGCACACAAGTTAGATGATAACATTGTATTAGACTTGCGTTATCGTATTGCCGGTATGATGGGTGGCAAGCATAAACGTTTGATGGCCCCGCCACAAAATTATTTCGAAAGCAAAACAGGATTTATTTTGGATAATTCCATATCAATTGGTTTAAGATATGAATTTTAACCAAAAAAGTATTTGGAACCGATTCGCAAATGTGATAAAATAAACGTGGAAAGAGAGAAATGAAAATGCATACATTAAGAATTTCGACAATATCAGTTCTGTGTGTTTTGTGCACAGTGGCGACCGACGCGTTCGCGGCTGGTTCGGTTCGTGCGCTGGGCGGGTCGGGGACGTACAATGGTACGGCTGCGGCTACGACTGCGACGGCTGGGCGTGCCGGTTCGGTGACGCGTGCGGGTTCACTGCGTGTATCACCATCGACCACGCGAACGGTTTCTGCGGGTACTCGGACTAATTCCGATGGAACGACCACGCCGACGGAACGTTTGTCCGTGGGTAAGTATTTGGGCAGTGCGACATCTGTCAGCACAACTAACATTACCAATGCGGCGAATGCGGCGGCTGCGGCAAATGCTGCTGATATCCAAACGATAAACAACAACATCACGGAAATTATCAACAGTGCGGATACGTTGGCGAATCGTGTTGACGGTTTGGAAGATACCAAACAGGATAAATTGGATACCACAGACGACTTTGGCATCGTTGAAATTAAGGACGATACAGTTTCGTTAAACATGACTAATTTGGCGACGGCATTGGAAGATAACGGTTGGGCCATGGGACACAAGGTTCAGTTACGTTATGACGACGATTCCCATTTGGAATGGCGCTATAAAGATTGGGCATCGACTGTGCCATGGAAAAAGTTAATGAACCTGGATGAATTGTCGGGTGACTATGTTACCGGTACCGATTTAGCAAATGCTATTCTGAATTTGGCGACCAAGGCTGAATTAGAAGCGTTGGAAACAAGCATGAACGAAGCTTTGGCGGGCAAGGCCGATGCAAGTTCTGTTTATACCAAGACCGAAATTGACACCGCATTGGCTGGTGTTGCGTCCGGTGAAGCAATGACCGAGGCTTTGAATGCTAAACAACCAAAGTCCGAGGCAGACTATGCAATGGGTAATTCGTCGGGTGAATGGACAGTAATGAGTGAAGCACAACAGAACGCGTTAAATTCCGGTGTTACATCGGCGACTGTGGCGGCTGTTGCGACAAATGCTGATAATATTGCGGCGTTGGAAACGACTGTTGCGGGCAAACAAGATGCAATAAATGATTTGGAAACAATTCGTACGAATGCGACGGCGGGCAAGGGCGCGGCCGATGCATTGGGAACCGGGTTTGATTCCACGAACACTGTTGCGGGCGCAATCAGTGCGTTGGAAACCAAGACAGATAGTATGCCAACAAGCGAAAATTTAGCAACGGCGAACGAAAAGATTTCGACATTGGAAACGACGGTTGGTAACGCGAGTTCCGGTTTGGTTCACGATGTTGCGGCATTGGAAACTTCGAAACAGGATGTCATTTCGGATTTGGCGGACATTCGTTCGGGTGCGACGGCGGGTTCGACCGCGGTTCAGCCGGGTGATTTGGCGGCCGTTGCAACAAGTGGATCATACAGCGATTTGACCGGCACGCCGACGATACCGACGGTTCCGACAAACGTCAGTGCATTTACAAACGATGTTCCGTATGCGACATCGGATGAATTAACAAGCGGACTGGCGGGCAAACAGGATAATTTGACGACTGAACAACTGGCGGCGGTGAATTCCGGTGTGACAACTGCGACGGTTGCGGCCGTTGCGACGAACACGGCGAACATTGGAACCAACGCGACTGCGATTGGATTGTTGGGTGAAGGTTTGGCGGGCAAGGCCGATGCGGAAACAACAACGGCGGCGTTGGCATTAAAGGCTAATTCTGCGGACGTTTACACCGCGGCGCAAACCGATACGTTATTGGGGGCCAAGGCAAACGCGGCGGACGTTTATACCAAGTCCGAAACATATTCCAAGGCCGAAGCGGATGCGGCTATCCAGGCGGCGGCATTTGACCCATCGACAATCGTTGTTGATGATGCGTTAAGCACCACCAGCACCAACGCGGTTCAAAACAAGGTTGTCACAAATGCGTTACCGAACTATAACGCGACCACGGGCGAAATTGTAACTGTTCCGGGTCCGAACGGTGCATATGTGTTGGGCTATGTCAATGGCAAACCGGCGTACATTGCGGTTGTTGACGGCGATGGCAACACGGGTGTTAACGTACCATGGGGCGAATAAGAGATTTTAAAACAACAAACGGTTCCGGGATTACCGGACAAAACAAGAAAGGAAGAGAGAAATGAAAGTAAAAAATGTAATATTTTCTGGATTTGCCGCGGCAATCTTGATGGGGGCCGTTGAAGCGAACGCTGCGTTCGAAATCGCATCCAAGGCATATGTCGACGGCGTGGTTGGTGAAAATGGTACCATGACCCAAAGCCTTACCACTTTGCAGAACAAGATTGGTAACGCCGCGATGGGAACAACGGCGGAAACGGTTACCGGCGCGATTGGCGAATTGGACGGCAAAGTTGATACATTAACCGGTAATGCGGAAACATCGGGTTCCGTTGCCCATGCCGAAGCTTCGGCTGCCGCGGCCAAAAGTGCGGCTGATGCGGCCCAGGGCGATGTCGATGCATTGGAAGCGATAGTCGGTTCCGGATTTAATTCCACAACAAACACCGTTGCGGCGGCGTTGGATACCAAGGTTGATAAAACTTCGGTTGCGACATCGATCAGTGCCAATCCAGTTGACACGAAATGGGCATCTGAAAAAGCGGTTGCCGATGCGATTGCGGCGGCTGTTTACGATGTAACCGGTGATTCGGGTTCTGTTTCCGAGCAGATTTCGGATGCGTTGGGTGAATTGGGAACACACACCGATCCACAAAGTGGTCAACCGGTTCCGAACACAGTAAAAGATGTAATTGATGCATTACAGGATGCGGTGGCAGCAAAGGCAGATGCGGACGATGTTTATACCAAGACCCAAACCTATACCAAGGAAGAAGTCGGTAATCTGTTGAATGCCAAGATTGACAAGCCGGCGGCGAACACATGTGTTGCGGGTTCCGGACACTGTGTATTGTCGGTTGATACCCAGGGTAACTTGACATGGATCAACATCACAAACCCGGCGGAATAACAAGATTTAATTGAATTGAAATAAAGAAAGATAGCAAAGAACGAAAACGATAGACCAAGAAAAAGTAAACAACAATCCGCTTACGCCCGATGGGCTACAGCGAGACAAGAAAACAACAACCACAAGAAAGGATAAAAAAATGAAAAAAATATTAGGTGTATCTTTAATCGCGATGATGGCGGTTACAACAGTCCGCGCAGAAATCGCATCAAAAGCATATGTTGATTCTGGTGCTGGTACTGTTATTAGCGCAAGCAATACAGCCGGACAAAACATCAAGGCATTGGATACCGCTTTGGGTGCATTGCCGGCAAATTCAAATGTTATGGCGGAAATCTCATCCGCTATTAGCGGTGCAGCAGGCGATTATGCTCCGTCTGATGTTCTTGACGATTTGGATGCAACAGAATCTCAAACTGCTGGGACCGATGGTTTAGCGTTGGAAGTAACTCAAGTAGATGGTTTAATAACAGGTATTAGTGGTTCTATCGCAGCAGAAACATATGAACCGTATGGTGCAGTTGCTGCCGCAATGAATGGTACAAACGGTACATTGGTAAAGCATACCGCAAACACGGCAGCCGGTAGCGGAACGAATCCTGTGTATATTGCAGCGGATGGTACCGCCACAGCAAGTGCAGCAACGGTTGGTAGTGCGACACAACCCGTTTACTTAAGCAATGGTACTTTCACAGCAGGTAACCAGTTGGGTACAGCTGCGGAAGCGACGGTTGAAACAACGGGTGTCGCATCGAACACAACAACATTGCCAACAACCGCCCAAGTTAAATCGTATGTTGATGCGGCAGGGTCATCTGTTAAGTCTGTCCAGGTTAATAGCACTGGTTTGACACCTGACGCAAACGGTGCGGTTAATGTGACGGTTGCAACTGGTTCTACGGCTGGTACCGTTGCTGTTAATGGTAGCGACGTTGCTGTTGCGGTTCCGACTTTCAACAATAGTACAGCGGGTGAATATGTTTTGACCGCTTCGGTTGATGCTAGCGGTAATCCGACATATCACTGGGAATTGATCAGCCGTACGGGTTCTGAAACAGACGAATCTGTTCGTGCTGCTAACTAATCTCATAGTGTAAAAAGATCCTTGTGGTTGGGTCGGTGTGTGCGGTCGCGGGGCCGCCACACCGACGCGGAATTCGAAATGTATTTGTCGTATAATAAATAACAGAATACCTATGTTCAAATTAAGTACTGCTTTTATCGTATCGGGATGTGTTATGTTGGTGTGTGGTGCCGCACGTGCGGATATCGCCGCCAAAAACTATGTCGATGACGCGGTTCAGGTCGGCGCGACGGCAACGAATGGTGGTGAAACACCTTCGGTCGATGCGGGCAAGATCGTTGTCGTCGGTAACGACGGTAAAATTGCCAAGGGTACGACATTGGGGACTTTGGCAACGGCAAGTACGGTGACTTCAAGTGATATTACCGATGGTACAATCACAAATGTCGATATATCCGGTACGGCGGCAATCGCGGATTCCAAGATTTCTGCGACCGGGTCGGTCGCCAGTGGTAATACAGGTTTGGTGACCGGTGGTGTGGTGTATACCGAAGTTCGCCCGGCGGCGACAAATGCCGCGGCATCGGGAACGGGGTACTTGGGCGCACCGGCGTCAACAACGGCGGCGGCAAATATCGCGGCGCTGGATGCCGCGTTAAAGGCAATTCATCCGAATACCGGCGAAGTAAAGGTGCCAGTCGGTTCGGCGACTTCGTCCACTTTGGGTAATATTTGGATCGAATAGTGTTTCGTATTAGTGTTCGGTATTATTGTTCAGTATTAGTTTTTGTATAAGTGTTTCAGTATTAGTGTTCTGTAAATCACCGCCCCGGCGGTTTTTTTAATCCCCTTCAATTGTTGAAGGGGGGCCGAGTGTAAACGAGGCAGGGTAGTTAATGATAAACTACCCCGTCCGCTGCGCGTCCACCCCTTCGGCAAGCGAAGGGGAATAAACTACCCCGTCTTGCTCACTGTCGTTCCCAATCCACCCCTTCACCAAGTGAAG
>Ga0265301_10002022_pt1 | contig 24630 bp, 3 predicted proteins | sample AusTroGonzalo_MG_2_FD_193488 | JGI IMG/M metagenome (GOLD analysis project Ga0265301, IMG submission 193488) | Bovine rumen microbial communities from tropical cattle in Woodstock, Queensland, Australia - Gonzalo_04 | ecosystem: Host-associated > Mammals > Digestive system > Stomach > Rumen ... | reverse complement strand
GGCCATCGGACAAGAACATCGCACCGCGACCGACCATATTAAGCATGATCAAGTTTTCCAGTTCGGTTTCATCTAGCCCATAGATCTTGGAGACATCCCCCTTCAGTTTGACCGAATTGTTTGCGCAGTTCGGATCGAACATCAGGTAAATCACTTTGCCAGCCTTTACATCACTTGGAACAGTGATGGCACAGCCCTTCGTCAGAACCTTACCATGCTTTCCCGAGACGACCAAAGCGGAAAGACCAAGGGCAAAAGTCGTTTTGCCGACCTTGGCCGGACCGTGGCACATCGTAATATTTCCGCGATGAAGAATCGGACGTACCAGCAATTGCTTCGTACGGTCGTTTTCCGTGGAAACCTCCTCGGTGCACTGCCCCATGGTCATCCATGATTGATTCGTGAATGAGGTATAGTATCCATAAACATTTACACCTATCACGTCAATCAAAACAGTCCAGTCCCAAGGAGACAGGGCATTATTCGAAGAGGGAAACGTTTCCTATAAGAACTTTTGCATCATTGCTAGAACAATTTTCAATATCAAGTTCAACAGAAATACATTTGTCTTTTTCATCTATAATACATTCAAAATACTCCCATTTGGGGACAGCTTGAGAGGGAAGATCGTATTTTTTCTTATTAATTTTAATTGAAACTCCATAGTTGCGAAGTGGTTGCATGGAAATGCGAGCCTTTTTAGCTACAATACCATTGGGGATATTAAAATCGGCTTTTGAATTCGATCCCGTCAAGGCTAAACAGGATGTTCGAAATGGGAGATAACTTGAAATATATGGGTTAGAAAAATCGAATGACATTGGAAATATTTGGCTTACGTCCTGCTTGATAGGAAGACTAGTGATAAAAGTGGACTTGTTTTCGTTCTTAAAATAATCATCGCATTTATGTATATTTGAAATAACAAATCTATTATCAGTAAGGTGTGTGATACTGATAGGCAGTATAGCGATTTTTTTATTCTTGAGATACTTATTCGGGCTAGATAGGAACAATTGTGGGAGGGCTGTCAGGGCACTTATCCCTGACATCGAATAGCATGTACACGTATGCATAATTTTTGTTGCAAGATATGAAATATATGCATTGCTGATCATTGGTTCAATTATAAAACTGTTCCCAAAAACAAGAACGTTAGATTCTGGATTAGATGCAAGTATCTTTTTGTTGTATAAAACATATGGGACTTGAACATTCACCCCAGGCGAGTGTGAACCAATATTAACATTCACCGGCCATTTTAAGCTTTCTCCATACCCGGTATCGCGAAGCTCTTTAGAAAAAGAAGATGGCATCAAGTCTTTGGATATCATGTCCTTAAATGTTTGAAGCCGTTTGGCAATTAATGATGTCATTATGTCTGTTGTTCCTTCATCTGGATGATAATCATAAGGATAAAAAAACAGACGTTCATATTTGAAAGCATTCTTTACAATTTCATCTGATATATAATGAACTTCAATACCCCGTTCAAGGAGCTGTTTTGCAGCTCTTGCCGACCTTTGATCCCCATATATCTGAAAATCTGGATTTAGAACCAATGCTGCAATGTCTCGATAATCGGGAACAATTTGAATAATGAATTGAATCCCATTGGATTCAAACAAACGATTCAGTTCAAAAATTGCATCAACGTTTTCTTCTGTAATCCTAGTAGATGGAATAAAAACCCATTTCTTGGGAAGAGCGAAAAATGAATTCTGTTCCTTTGCCCAAATACTGGTAGAATCCAAAGAGTCATATTGCTTCTGTTTTTCATCCCAGGCAAATTGAAACGCTGCGTTAATCGCATCCTCATTCTTGACCCGCTCTATGATTGAATTAACTTTTGCAAGTTCTTCTTTTATCTCGCGTTTAGAATCCTCTGCAAATTGGGCAGGAAGGGGCGGATTAACAGGATAGTCAAACGGAGAGACGTAGCTGGTTCTTTCCAATATCGGAATTCCGCTTGTTGTTAATTCTGGAATATTACTCGGGCTTGCAGCCACTAAAATATATGGAGTTAAAAGATAGGACTCAATTTCATCAACCTGTTCTATTTTTTGCTCCTCTTCTGAAGCAAGTGAAAAAGGACTGATTGAAACTTTCCAATTGCCTTTTTTCATGATTGTGCTCAGCGGATCAATCTTATTTTTTAAAAAAGCAGGGATAAGCAATTGAATGTTTTGTGGTGCAGGATTTCCGTCAAGAATATCTTTGACAACAAGTTTTGCCGTATAGTAACAATCCGGATAATTTGATTTTTTAATATCAGGAACCTGGGATATACTTTCAATGCTTCCCAGACAAACAGTTCTTTCATTGTTTAATCCCTTTTGTTGCAAAGTGACCGATTCAACTTGGATGTCCCCTTGGAAAGAAATTGATGGAACTATTTTTTTGTTAAAGGATTTTCCATTTCCTAATGTGTACACCAGAGTTTCGAACATATTAGAATCAATGGAATATTCTTTCGGATTCTTTCCGTCTTTTTGAGATAAAACAACTATGCCGGTTCCCTTGACGCTGCAACAAAGAAAATATTGATAGATAGTATATTCATACAGTGGTTCTGAAAATATATATTCAATAGGTTTTTCGCTTTTTATTGAAAAATAATCCTGTTTTCTTGCAATTCCGCTTATTTCTGAATTGCTATCACTTGCAACGTAGTTCCAGTTGACAGTTTGTTGGATCCCAGGATTCGAAGAAATGTTACGTACAGTGCTGAATCTTTCTTCATAAAACACCCATCCGCGTTTTTTTGCTTCGTCACGTTCCTTTTCCTGCTTTTGAACCAAAAGCAGGGCTTCTCCTGGCGAGAGAATTGGCACAGCGGCGGGCTTGGTTTCGGATTTTGTCTCTGCCGCAGGTTCTGTTTCGGCCACGGGTTTCGTTTCAACAGGCTTCGTATCTATCTTCAGTTTAACCTCGGTCAAAGGTCTGGGATCGGTCACTGGATTGACTTCAGCGATAGGCTTGGTCTCGACAACCGGCTTATTTCTCGTGACCGACTTCATCTCAGCAGGCTTAGCCTCGACTGCGGGCTGTACTTCGATCACTGGCTTTGTTTCAGGAACAAAGGCCATGGGTTTCCTGCGGAGCGTGGGGCTCTCGCTTTGAATCGTCTGAACATCATCATGGCGACTGAATTCCTTGCGGTCAATGATGACGAGGAAAGCAATCAGGGCAACAATTATTGCAATCGGAATTATTAAATGTTTCATTTGTCAATGATTCTTGGATATTGAAAAGCAGAAATCCCGGAACAATAAGATAAACTATTATTCCGGGAAAAAGATTCGATGGCACGAGGCATCCGCCGGACTAAAGGTTTTCCGGCAGATAAGAGATAGATGCAGGATAAAGATCGGAGCAGGAACACTGTGACCTCAGACGGGATAATGTTTTACGCGCAAGGCTATGTCTGGGCACAAAAATACCGGACACTTCCCCATACGCGTGCGTGAAAGTCCAGCCAAGCCCCAGCTCCAAAGACGAAAAGAAAAATGCCCGGCAAGACGCAAAGACACCACGGCCCCTTGCTTTTTTTTTATCTTTGGAGCAAAAGAGCTTTTTAAAACAGGCCGAATTGCTTGCACTTTTGCTGAAACAAACGATGTAAAGAACTCTAAATCCTGATTCCGCTAGTTGCGGAAGCAAGATTCGGCTATAAATATACACTAACAACAAAGTAAAATCAAGCAGTTCTCCTTTTTTTAACCCAACCCACTTAGATCGACACGCTGAATGCGGTACTCCCCGAAAACTGGACAGCTTGACAAGGTGTAAAACGGCGTTATATTAAGCTTGACAGAAAGGAGCGAGCCGTTTTATGAAAAAGACGTACGACAGCAAGTTCAAGAGCCGTGTGGCGTTGGAAGCCATGCGTGGGGAATTGACCATTGCCGAGATCGCCAGCAAGTATCAGATCCACCCGAATCAGGTGGGCGCTGAAATACGAGGACATCAAGCTCAAGAACTACGTTTCTCTGCCTCAGCTTCGCAGAGGCGTCCAAAGCTACGTGAACTTCTATAACGGCAGACGGCTTCACTCGGCTCTGGGGTATCTCACTCCCGATTCCGTCTACGAAGGGAGGTGCGTCCCGGACAGAGCCTCTTAAAAATCATTATTTTTTCGGAAACAGGCTTGACATCCGGTCAATGCCTGCTGGAGGCTTCCGTTTTCTCGTTTCGAGCAGAAAACTGCGGCACGATCAGGGAACATGCTCCTCCCACAGTTGATTATTTCGCCAAACGTAAGAGAACACGGAAATGCCCTCACATGCATGTCGTGAACAGCTTGTGAGGGCAAAGATGCTTATGTTTTTAAGTTCTGACGATTACGCCAGCGCGATGCTCTGCCAGGCGGACTTGTCGTCCAGATCGGCGAGCGATGCCGCGGAGGCAGATGCGAGGGCATCCGCGTCGTACCGGCCGAAGCTCAGGGCGTCCGAAATGGCGAGATTGTCCGTTTCCGGCATGGCGAGCGCGTTGTTCACCGTCTCGGACGGGCTGAACATCGCGGTCACGTTGTAGAACGCGCTGCCCTTCTCGTTGGCCTTCGTGCTCTTTGCGGTCACGGAGACGTAGTATTCGCCCGCGTCGAGCGTAAGTACCGAGGTCGTCACGGAGGCGCCGACTGCATAGTCCTTCACCTTCAGACTCGTCTTCTTCTGGAGCGAGTTCAGGACGTTTTTGCCCTTCTTGTCCGTGCCCTTCTGCCAGATTTCGAACGTGACGTCCGCGAGTGCCGTGATCTTGAAGGTCAGGGAGCCGTTCTGCGTCAGCACGATCTTCGCGTAGTCGGCGGAATCCTGATAGCCGACGAAGTTTGCGAACGTGCCGTCGCCGATCTCATTGTTGTCCAGGAAGATCGCCGTGTCGCCGGACGCGGAGACCGTGTTCGAGCGGAGGTTGGCGTCGTCGTTGTACGCTTTGGTCTTCTTGTCGAAGAGCCAGTTGTTTTCGCCGCCGTCCGCGCTGTCGAAGAACCTCGTCGCCACAGTGTTCACGTTCACGTTGTAGTACGCCGAGGCGCCCTTGGCCGCGTCCGTGCCTTCCATAGAGACGAAATATTCGTACTTGTCGCTGACCTGGAGCAGCTGCGCCTTGGTCGACTTGGTGACCTGCGCGCCGTTCTTCGACTTCAGCGAGGTAACGCCGCCGACCTTTGCGAGCTTGCCGGTCTTGGTGTCGCGCTTCCAGAGCGTGAATTTCGCGCTGCCGTTGGCGGAGAGATCGAAGCTCACATACGCGGTCGAGGCGAGTTCGAGCTTGGCATAGTCGACTTCGTCGCTGAAGCCGACGAAGTTGTTGAAGTCGCCGCCGTCGATCATGTCGGTGTTGTCCAGCTTGACGGCCTTCACGCTGCGTTCGAGGACGAACGGGTTCTCCACGACAGCCTTGTTCATGGCCGCGTTGTTCCAACCGTCGTCCGCGTCGCGGAAGATCGTGCTGTCGACCACGGTCACGTTGTAGACGCCCTGCGTGCCGGCCTTCCTCACGTTCTTCGCGGTCATCTGGGCGTAATACTTGCCGCCGGCCGAGAGGCAGATGCCGCTCAGCGTGGCGACCTTGCCCTTCTTGACCGTCACCTTGCCGACCTCGATCTGCTTGCGGTTGCCCTTCTTGTCGAGGCCGTCCTCGTAGATGTAGAACGTGCCGTCGGCGGAGGATTTGACCGAGAACGACACCTTCGCGGAGGACGTGACCGAGATGCTTCCGACGTCGCCAGTGTCGATGTTGGTCCCGTCGTTGCCGAACATGTTATGCATGCCTTCGAAGTCGATCGTGCCGGGGATGTCCAGGCAGATCTCGCCGTTGCCGGTGATCACATTCGAGGCGAAGTTGTCGATGTTCTCGACCGTGTTCCAGCCTTTCTTCTTGTCGTACACGTAATCGTTCCAGCCGTTGTCCGGCGTGTTGTCCGGATCGGACGCCTGAATGTTCGCGACCTCGTAGCTGGCGACCTCGGATTCGTTGCCGGAGGTATCGACGGCCTTGAAGTAGACCGTGTTGTTTTCAGTCACGGTCACGCCGCCGTCGGAATAGGCGGTCCATTCGCCCGACTCGCCGAGCTTGTAGAACGTGTCTGCGACCTCGACATTGTCCGTGAACTCCGCGGTAACGGTCACGCTCTGGCGGGTCGGCTCGGTGATGTCCGCCGTCACGCTGACGGCGACCGGCGGTTTGTGGTCCGCCGCCATAAGGAAGAGATCGCTTCCGTCCAGGTTCAGCGTGAATAAGAGGCCCAGAAGCTCGACAGTCTCCCCGACCGTGATCTTGCCGAGGTCCGTGCCGTTGCGATCCGACACGGAGATCTCGCTGTTGAATCCGCTCGCGTTGCCCGCCAGGTTGTATCGGCCGGGCCGCAGGGCGTCGTCGACTGTGAGCGAGAAGAGCGGGGTTGTGCCCACATAATTCCAGTTCACGGACATGTTGTTCAGAAGCGCCTCGGTGTTGGGCGATGCCTGCGTCAGGTCGAAGTTGATGATCGAACAACTTGACATATCGAGTTTCGCATCGTTATCGAACGTAATCTTTCCGGAGGTCCTGGCATAATCGTAGACCTGGTAAGTGGCCCAGCCACGGATCGTAACGCCGTTTACGAAACTGTTCTCACAAACCATCAGGTAAGATGCGCCATTGACCGTCACATTGCTTATTTCGCCGCCTGCATTGAGGATGATCCCGGATTTGCCATCGGTGGTGACGCTGCTCGCGCTGCCGCCCCAGGCGACTTCAAGCGAGCCGTTGGAAATGGTGGCACCGGTCAGGATGCCGCTGACGTTGATCCTGCCGCTGTTGGTAACGGTGACGCCGCTCGCGCTGCCGCCCCCATCGATGTGGAGCTCGCCGTTTGCAACGCTGATGTCGGAGACAATGGCCCCGTCCTGGATGTTGAGGGTGCCTCCGGCCAGGATGTTGACACTGCTCGCGGTCCAGTCGGATCCAATATTCCTTTCCTCGGTCAAATAGCCGGTGAAAATGTTGTCTTTTATTCCGTCTTCGACCGTGATGACGAGGTCGTCCCCGGACAGTGCCAGCGAGTATTTCCTGCCGTTGACCAGGAGTTCGCCGCCGACCGTGAGCGTACTGATCTCCACTCCGGAGGCGGTCTTGACCGTGATGGTCTTGTCGAAGCCGGCCGCACCGCCCGCCAGCGTGTATGAGCCGAAGTCGTCGGACCCGGCGACTGTGAGCGTGAAGGACTGCATCTCGTCCACGACGACCGACAGGTCGTTCACGAACGCCGCTGAGCCGGGCGAGGCCTGCGTCAGATCAATGCTGAGGTCGATGACCGTGCTGCTGTCCGCGCTGACGATTGCGCCGCTTTCGAACGTCAACTGTCCCGAGAGACTGACGTTGCCGGCAAGCGAGAGGCGGCCGCCCGCTTTGACCGTCATGTTCTGCATGTTTGCGCCGTTGATCACGTCGAGCCAGCCGGTGCTGTCAACGATGGCGTCTTTCAAGACGGCACTGTCGCAGATCGTGAGCATTCCGCCGGAGCTCAGGTGCATTCCGGCCGCCGTGGCGCCGCCGGAGATGGCGACGGAACCTCCGCTGCCGATGTCCGTTTCGGCCGCCATGCCGCCGTCGAGAACCGTAAGCTGGCCACCGTAGCCGACGGTCAATTTTTCCGCCACCGCGCCGCCATAGACTTTGACCACGGCGCTTTCGCCGATGGCAAAATCGGTGAGGCGGGCGTCCTGCATTTCAAAGTCCACGCCCAGATAAGTGCCCTGGATATGGGTGCCGGACGCCACGTCCAGCGCCAGCGCCGCGCCGGAATCGGCCTTGATGTCGGTCGCCACTGCACCGCTTTCGACCAGGAGGAAACCGGACGGATCGACCTGCACGGCGTTCACGACCGCGCCGCTGTTGACAATGCAGTTGCCCTCGCCGCCAATGCGGGTCTCGACGGCGGTGGCTCCGGAGGACAGGAAGAAGAAGCCGCCCGCGGAAACAATCGTGCTGCTGATCCTCGCGCCGCTGAAGGCGTCGACCTGACCGGCGGTATGGACCGTGATGTCGCCGGCAAAACCATCGTTGAAGACTTCGAGCATGCCGCCGTCGTAGACGGCAGTCATGAGGGCCATGGCATTCGCCTCGACGTTGAGCACGCCGCCTTTCCTGATGTTGACGTCGCTGGCGACCGAGTCCGCCCAGAGTGTCAGCGTGCTGGTCAGGTCGCCGGAGAAGACCACTTCGTTGGTGATGTTCGTCACGGCGTAAGAGGCGACCTCGGATTCGTTGCCGGCGGTGTCGACCGCCTTGAAGTAGACGGTCGTGTTTTCGGTTACGGTCACGCCGCCATCGGGATAGGCGGTCCATTCGCCCGACTCGCCGAGTTTGTAGAGCGAGGTTGCGACCGCGACATCGTCCGTGAAAACCGCCGTGACGGTCACGGATGCGACATCGGGATCCGTCGTGCTCGGCGTGATGCCGGTGACCGTCGGCGGCGTGGTGTCGCCCACGCTGTCGCTGATCGTGACGCAGAGGATTCCGGGCGCCAGCAGCCCCATCGTGTAGCTTCTGCCGTCGCGGAGCTTGATCGGGGTGCCCTCCGCGTAGATGTTGCCGAGATCATTGCCGTCCGTGTTCACGACCCCGAGGACCGCATGGTAATCAATCGCATTTCCCGCGAGCTTGTATTCGCCGGCCGCCTGCGTCCCGCTGACCATAAGCGTGTAGTCGGTCGTCACGTTCGTAAAGGCCGAAATATCGTTCATGGGCGCGTCCGAGCCCGGCGCGATCTGCGAGATATCAATGATGAGGAACGCACCGTCATCTACGACGGAAACACTTGCGCCCGCATCAATCGTCATCGTCCCGGTGATCGTGGCGCCGCTGGAGACCGCGAGGGAACCGCCGGAGGCGACGGTGACGTTATCGGCGAAGCCGCCGGAGAGTTTGAGGGCGCCGTTCTGGTTGACGGTGACGTCATTGATGACGCCGCCGGAAAGAACGTTGAGTTCACCGCCCTCTTTGATGTTGACGCTGCTGCCGACCATCCCGGAGGTAATCGTGAAGGCGCTGGTCAGGTCGCCGTTCAGGTCGGCGCCGATCGTGACGCCGAGGGAACCGCCGTCCAGGGTCAGCGTGTATTTCTTTCCGTCGATGGGCGCTGCGCCTCCCGCAACCGAGATCGTGCCCAGCGTCGTACCGGAGCTGTTCACGACCGTGATGGTCTTGTCGAAGCCCGTCGCGTTTTCCGCGAGCTTGTAACTGCCGGCCGCCACGGTCCCGTCGACCGTGATCGTGTACGTGAACGGCTGGCCCATGGCGAACGACAGGTCGTTCACGAACGCATCCGCGTCCGGCGTGCTGTTCGTGAGGTTGAAGTCGAGGATCGCGCCGGCATCGGCGGAGACGATCGCTCCGTCGTCGAACGACATCTTTCCGACGAGTCTGCCGCCGTTCGCGACTGAGAGCGAACCGCCGCTCGTGATCTTGAAGTCTGCGGCGAAGCCGCCGGAAAGGACGTTGAGTTCGCCGCCGTCTTCGACGGTGGTGTCGCCGATGGCGCCGCCGCCGTCATCGATGCAGAGGGTCCAGCCGGAATGGGCCGTGAAATCGCGAGCGGACGCGCCAATCTCGATCTGCTCGTGCGAAGGCCCATACTGCCCCAACACGTCCGTATTCGGCGCCGCTGTGAAGCCGAGCTTTGCGCCTTCGTCCGCATAGAAAACCTGCATCACCGCGCCGCCGGAAACGAAGACGCTGCCGCCGGAACAGATGGAGGTGAAGCCGACCGCGGCGCCTCCGTCGATCGTGAGTTCTCCGCCGGGATTGACCGTGGCAGAGCTGAGCCAGCCTCCGTTGGAAACATGGACACTGCCCTGGGAATTAAGACTGACTCTTCCGACACTGCCACCTTGGGAAATATTGAGAGCGCCCTGGGAATCAACGTTGACATCTGAGGCGAAGCCGCCGGAAACGTGGACCTGGGCGAGATTCTGGACCGTCATGCCGCTGGCGAAGCCGCCCTCGGAGATGTGGAGGGCGCCGCTGAGCGCCACGGTGGTATTGCTGGCGCTGCCGCCGTTTCCGATGCACATGCTGCCGCCGAACCCGACAGTGGTGTCGCTGGCGAGGCCGCCATTTACGACGTTGAGGCTGCCGCCGGAATGGATCGTGTAACCGGAAGCGGTGGCGCCGATCTCGAACGCGCTGCCCGCATACTGCCCGATCGCGCTCGTGTTCGGCGCCACCGTGAGGCCGAGTCTTCCGCCCTCGTCCGCGAGGATCACCAGCGCGAACGTGTTGGCGTCCGCGTTGAAACAGCCGCCGGAATGGACGGTGACGCCGCTGGCCCCGGCGTGTTCGTTGAGCGTGAGCACGCCGGAGGAATCGATCGAAACGGTGCCGGCCACGCCGCCGTTGGAAACATTGAGATGACCGTCGTATTCAACTCTGAAGTCGATGGCTTTGCCGCTCTGGAAGATGTTGACCTGGCCGCTCTGAGCGGCGCTCGTATTGCTGGCGAAGCCGCCGGAGAAGATGTTGAGGATGCCGGTGTCGGTATAGACGAAGACGCCGCTGGCATACATGCCGTCGTTGAGGTTGAACGTGCTGTCCAGTTTGCCGGTCAGGTCGGGCGCGACAGCCGTGATGTTCGTGACCTCATAGCTGGCGGTCGCCTCGTTTCCGGCGGTGTCGACCGCCTTGAAGAAAACGGTCGCGTTTTCGGTCACGGTCACGCCGGCATCCGTGTAATCCTGCCATTCGCCGTCGCCGATCTTGAACCGCTTCGAAGCGAGGGCCTTGTCGTCCGCGAATGCGGCGGTCACGATCACGGATTCCGCAGGGTCCGTCGTGCTGGGCGCGATGTCCGAAATGGTCGGCGCGACCTTGTCGATGTTGTCGACCGTGAGCGTGGCAAGCTCGGAGTATCCGAGGATATTTCCGGCACGGAACGACACCGTGGCGTTGTCTTTCAGGAGCACGCCGTCCGCGTACGCCAGCCAGGTCTCGCCGCCGTCCAGCGAATACTGTTTGATCGTCGAATCCGCGCTGAAGTCCGCGCTCACGGTGACGTCCTGATTGGTCACGGTCAGGATGTCGGCGGAAACGGTCGGAGCCGCCGGGGTGGAGACGACGAGCGTGTTCACGTTGTCGGCATGGTCGGTCGTGCGCAGCGTGAAGCTCTCGATGCCGCCGGTGACCGTGAAGGTCGCGCGGCTGGTCTCGTCGAGTTCAAGCTCGGTCCATTCTTCGCCGTCGAGGCTGACTTCCACCTTCGGCGTCAGGTCAAGTTCGTCCCAGACCGTCACGGACACCTGCGAAACCTCGCCCGGCGTCAGGAATGCGTCGCCGGAGACGAGGTGCAGGTCAAGGAATTCCGGCGCGGTCGCGTCGTAGTTCACGGTGTAGGTGACGATTTCGGAGTCCTTGCCGGCCTCGTTCTTCGCCTTGAGCTCGACCGTGCAGTATTCCGCGATATCGACGCCCTTTTCGTTGTCGAGCTCGATCCAGTCGTCCTCCGGTTCGATCAGCACCACGCTTCTGGTCTTGACCGCCTGCTTGATGCGGTACCAGATGGACTTGGTGTACTGGTTGACTTCGGTCTTGATGTTGACCGAATACTTGGACCATTTGCCCTTCAGCAGCTCCTTGCCGTCGGATGTGGCCACGATGTTCGTGATCGCGGCGTCCGTCGACTGCACGGAGAACACGAGCTCGTTGTTGTCGTTGTGGAGTAGGCTGTAGGTCAGGTCGTCTTCCACCTGCAGGTATCCGTCCACGGTGAGGGTCCCGGCGGATTTCCCGCCACGGACCACCTTCAGCGCGCCGGTCTTATAATCCTGCGCGTTGCCCGCGAGCACGTAGGAGCCCGCCGCCTGATCTTCGTTCACGTAGATGAATTCGAACTTCGCGCCGTCGAGGTTGGCCAGGCTGTCGATCATCGCCGTCTCGAAGCCCTCGGAGTGTTCGGTCAGGTCGAACGACACGGTGAGCGTCTTCGCATCCGCCACGGCGTTGTTCAACGTTACGCGCTGCCAGTCGGTGTAGGTGTCGCCCGTATCCGGGTCCGTCACCTGGACCTCGACGTATTTGTAACGTTCCGCCGTGGTCACGACCGTGCCGGCGAGCTTCAGCGCGCCGTCCAGCACCACGCCGTCGGCGTTCACGAGGAGCATCGCGGAGGAATGGATCTCGGCGTTGGAGAGCGTCGACGGTCCCGTGCCCGGTTCCTTGGACCCCTCGGCGATCGTAACGACGCCCGCGCTGGCGAACACGTTGCTCACCGTGCCGCCCGCCACGATCTCGAGTTCGGCGGGGCCGACCTTCTTGCTGTCGCCCGCCGGGCCCTCGTAGCCTTCGGGGGCATACATGGTCACGCCGTTCGCGAAGCCGCCGTTCTCGACCATCAGGTAGCCACCGGAGAGCACGGTCTGTTCCACGAACCCGCTGGTGCCCTTTTGCGAGTTGCCGTACACGTAGATGTTGGTATCGTAAGCGGAGCCGGTGGGATCGGTCATGGCGTAGAGGCCGGAGGCGTATCCGCCGCCGCCGATGTTCGCGGTGATGCCCTTCAGTTTCGTGTTCAGCACCTTGGCGCCGTCCCGGACCGAGAAGTAACCGAAGCCGCGCATATCGGCGTCGAGGAGCGTGGCGCCGTTCAGGAACGTCATCGACAGCCGCGCCGAGGTATACGTGTTGGAATAGATCGGATCCGTGTACTCGAAGCCGAACTGGCCGCCGAAGCCGCTCAGCACGCCGTCCTGCGTGCGGAATTGCCCGCTGCCCCAGCTCGCCGTCCACGTGCCGTTCAGTTCGGTCTTCGCGTAGTCCTCGTCGGCGTCCTTCACGATGTTGACTTCCAGACCGGCGCTTTCCCTGATCTGCATATCCATCGTGGTCAGCGCGAACTTGCTGTTCACCTCCAGGATGCCGCCGTCCATGACCGTGATCCCGGCCACAGCCGCGCTGCCGGGGAAGTAATCGCTCCAGCCGGAGCTGTTGCCGAAGATCAGGCGTCCGCCGGACGCGTTCAGATTGCTCACGTCCGCGCCGTCGCTCACGTAGATCGCGCCGTCCTCGCCGACGGTCGCGCCGCTCACGATGCCGCCGGAGCTCACGTTCATGTAGGCGATGGTCGTGGTCCACGCGGTCGGATTGCCGTTCGAGTCGGTCGCGGTGACGGTGGTGAAGCCGCGGACGGTCACGTCGAGCGCCTTCTGCCCGCCGGCCAGGTTCACCCCGCCTGCGAAGTCCACGCCGCTCATGTACGCCACGCCGTTCGCCGTGACGCCGTTCAGGATGCCGCCGCCCTTGTTCGCGATGATGCTCGGCGCTTTCCCGCCGAACATGGTGTCGTAGACAGCGCCGAGCTGGCCGCCCTTGTCCAGGTGGACGTTGTTCAGCACGCCCGAGTCCAGGTACTGCGCGCCGGCGATCGTCTGGCCGCCGTCGCTCGACACCTGGATCGCCCCGCCCCAGCCGGACAGGTACAGGATGCCGCCGCTGCCCACGAAGACGCCGTCGATCGTGCCGCCTACGGCCATCGCGATGCCGCCGCTCAGAACCGAGATGTTCGTCGCCGTGCCGCCGCTGGAAACGACCAGCGCGGCGTTGCTCTGGTACAGGTACTGCGAGGTGCGCTCGTAATTGGTGACCTTGCCCGTCACCGCCACGTTGTCGGCGGAACCGCCCGCGAGCACGACCAGTTTCTTGCTCACGTCTTCTTCGATGACCGGGTTCCAGGAATCGCTTGTCAGGGTGTTGGCGGTCTTCAGGCCGTTCTTCGACCCGACGTCCTTCACGACCGCGCCGGAGCCGACCGCGAGCGTGCCCGTCCAGTCGAACCCGTTTTCGCCGATCATATCAAAGTATTTCAGCAGCTTCCCGGAACTCTCGTCGATCACGCCCTTCACCACGCCGAATTCGTAATGTCTGGAGGACGGTTCCAGCCAGCGGCTGATGCTGGAAACGTACTTGCTGGTGCCGTCCGCGCCGGAGGAATAATAGCCGGAGCTGTAGTAGCGGCGGCTCCCGGCCTCATCCGTCCAGACTGTGCCGAGGCCGCCGATGACGACCGCGCCGGAGCCCGTGTAGGTGAAGCGTCCGTAGGTGCCCTGGACCGTGAGCCCGCTGTCGCCGCTGGCGTACTGGATCTCGCCGGGGTCGATGCAATCGTAGCTGAAGTAAGCACGCGAAGCATAGCCGTCTGAAGTATAGACCTGTTTGCCGTTGGACGTGACCGGGATGGAGACGGTGTCGCTGTAGTTGTAGCCGCCGAAGATGATGACCGCGGAGTTGTTGTCGCCGACCAGGCCGGACGTCCGCAGGTTCAGGTTCTCGACCCACGCGAAATTGCTCTGCGGATTCTCCATGCCCGTCATGCGGGTGATGCCGCCGCTGTTGTAGCCCATGACGACCATGCCGCCCAGCACGGTCACGCTGGAGAGATGGGCTCCGCCGCCCACATTGACCGTCGCGCTGAGCGCGCCGGACGCGCTGGTGACGTTATCCATCGCGAAAGCGGAATAGTAATACTCGCCGTTCGACAGGCCCGACGAACCGTAATGCACCGCGGTCAGGGTCCCGAACCCGCTGAGCTTGACGATGGCGGCGTTGTGTACATTGACCTCGCCGCCGATGTAGCAGTCGTAGTTGCTCTGATAGGCGGACTGGTAGCGGCTGCTCACGTAGGCGCGGTAGCCCGCGCTGGCGGAATCGTAAATCTGCTTGCGCCACGCATCATCCCAGGTGGGGTATTCGCCGTGCGCGGAGTAATAGGCGTTCTGCATGCTTTCGCCGATACTGGACGAAAGCGTCGTGAAATGGTTATGGGCGGCGGAATAATATTCGAACCTCATGGGCGCCGCTTCGACCGTCACATTGGAGGCGAAGCCGCCGTTCATGGTCAGTTTCGCGCCGCGGTCGCCGATCCACATGTCCGTGGTGCCGCTGCTGTTCGTGTAGTAGGTGCTGGTGGTCAGCGCCCCCATGGAAATGGTGTTCACGGACGCGCCGGAGTTGATCCGCATGGAGCCGCCGTTCCCGATGTTGATGTTGCTGCCGACGGTGTTCGATTCGAACTCGACGTACGCGCTCTGCGGCGCGGTCGCGAGGAAGCCGCTCATGTAGGAGGAGCTGTTGCTGTAGCCGTTACTCGGGTAGATCCAGGTCTCATGGTCTGCGAGCCCGTCGAACTTCAGGCCGCCGCTCGTCGCCATGAAAAGATGCGACAGGGTGCCGCCCGCGCCGGTCCCCTCGGACGAGGTGACCACCCACTGGCTCGTGGCGGAGTTATACGTACTCGTGACGAGCGTGCTCGGACCCATGACGGTCACCTGACCGCCGTTCTCGAGGTGGATGTTCGTGGCGGTGCCGCCGGAACCGACGGTCATGTAGGTCGCGGAGGAGAGGACCCATCTTCCGCCCGATCCGGCATAACTGCTGCTGAAATAGCCGAACGCGCTGACGTCGCCCGCGCCCCAGCTGCGCTGCGACCCGACGTTCAGCGTGTCCAGGACCGCGCCCTTGCCGACATACACGCTGTTGAGCCTGCCGCCGACCTTGACCTGACTGACCACCGTGCCGTTGCCGTCGATATTCGAAGCCGAGAAGCCGTAGGAACCGCCCGGGGCGGCGAGGACCAGGTCGCGCATGTTCCGCCCGACTTCGACGTCCTTGATGTAGGAACTGGCTCCGTTCAGGGCGACCACGTAGTCGAAGTCCTGCTTGGCTTTCATGGTCGTCAGCCTGGCATCCGTGGTGGCGTACCAGACCGTGTTCGATCCCTCTCCATCCGAGAACGTCTCACCCAGCACGACGGTGCCGCCGCTGGTGAACGTGAGGTTGCTCAGCGTGGCGCTCTCGCCGGCGGTGACGTCGCCGCGTCCGAACGTGAGGTTGTTGGCGGTGGTCATGTCGCCGACGTCCAGCCCGACGCTGTTGTAGCCGGAGTGGTTCAGGAAGTTTATGCCGGTGATGGCGTTGAAGTTGTAGTAGTAGTCGTACTTGTCGCCGTCCTCGTAGCTGGAATCCTCCGGATCGTCCGGGGAGGCGGAATGGGACGTGGTGGCGTAGGTATAGTAGCCGTCGCTGTGATAGGTGGGGATATGCCACACGAGCCACTCGCCGGCGTAGTAGGGGCTATAGTAGTGGTAGTGCGTCGTGCCCGATGTAACAGTATATTCCGGGTCTTTCTCGAACTGGTTGAGCATCGACTCGGTCATGGCCTGATTGTAATGGTATTTTACGTATCCCATTCTCGTTTCTCCTCGGTTTTATGTTTTATTTGATGATTTGTGATCGTCTGCAGGGATGAAAAAGCCTCCCGGGACCGTGAAAACGGCATGGGAGGCATGGAAAAGATGACGGATTTCCGTCAAAACGGGATTGCGGGTCGAGCGATTCGTGTGGTTGGTGGAGAATGCTTCCCTGTGTTGAATCCGGAACCAGGCACGCAGTTCCCCCGCCGCTTACCAGCGGCCAACCGCACAATTCAGCCATGTTTCCGTTCATTTCGAGCTCAATCCCAAATCCTGTTTCAAAATTATTTATGAAATATACTACCCCACAAGAAAAATATCAAACCTGTCATCCATAATTTTTATAGTTTTTTGATTCGCATTTCATGATTCTTTTTCGTCAGACAGAAAAGTGAAACGGAGAAAAAGAGAAGGCCCTCGGAACCGCCATAGATTCCGAGGGCCGGGAGTTATTGTTTTGTCTGTCGTGATTCAGCTTATGCGAGCATGCTCTGCCAGGCGGACTTGTCGTCCAAGGCAGTGAGGGCGGACGCGGAGGCGGATGCAAGGGCGTCCGCATCGTACTGGCCGAGGCTCAGGGCATCCGAAATACCGAGGCTGTCGGTCTCCGGCATCGCGAGCGAGGCCATGACGGAGGGTTCCAGCGTGGCGGTGACGTTGTAGAACACGCTGCCCTTGGCGTTGTTCGACGTATTTGCCGCCGTCATGGAGATGTAATACTCTCCGGCCGCGAGGTCCGAAATAGCATCCGTGAACTTGTCGACGACGCTGGCGCCCTTTGCGAGTTTGAGCTTGGTCGTCTGGATGGCTTCCAGCGTGTCGTTGCCCTTCTTGTCCTGGCCCTTCCGGTAGACCGTGAACGTGGCATCGCCGGTGGCTTTGATCTTGAAGTACAGGCTTCCGTCGGTCCTCAGATTGATCTTCGCGTAGTCGGTCTTGTCGCCGTAGCCCACGTAGTTCTTGTAGCCGTCGGCCTTGACCGGATCGCTGTCCAGCTTGACGTTGATCCCGGAGCCGGAGACATTCGTGGTCTCGAAATGGCAGGTTTCGTCCTCGCCGTAGAACGCCTTGCCCTTCTTGTCGTACAGCTCGTCGTTTCTGCCGTCGTCCCCGCTGTCGAAGAACACGCTCACGTCGGAATCGACCGTCACGTTGTAGTACGCGCCGCCGCCCTTCTTCGCGTCGGTGGACTCGACCGAGACGAAGTATGTCCCGGCCTCCAGGAACTTCGCCTTGATCGTGCCGGCCTTGTCCGCCTTCGCGGTCGTGGATCCCCTGCTCGACAGGCTGATCGTGTCGTTCTTCGCGTTCCTCGATACTTTCCAGATCGTGAGCTTGGTCTTGCCGGTGGCCGTGAGGCTCAGCGTCACGTTCGCGTCGTTTTCCAGCGTGAGCATCCGGTAATCGGCCGAGTCGCTGAACCCGACCCAGTTGTCATAGCCGTCCTGGCCGGTCGCGCCGGCGTCGAGCTTGACGGACGTTACGCCGCGCCCGAAGGCCAACGCGCTGCCCACGAGTTCGGGATTGAGCTCGGTCTTGACTTCCTTCCCGGCAGCGTCGAGCTTGTAGGCGGAGTTGTTCCAGCCGCTGTCGGCGTCGTCGAAGAACGTGGTCCCGGCGAGGTTCACGCTGTAGTACGCGCTGACTTCGGGGTTCTTCTTCGCGGCCGGGAGCTTGGCCTCCATACCGACGAAATATTCGCCCGCCTCAAGGAAGATCGTGGCGGTCTTCTTCGGCGAAGTCTGGCCCGCCTTCACGCTGATCTTATGACGCTGCGCGGGCACGAGATTGCCCTTCTTGTCCGTGGTCGTCTGGTACACGTAGAACGTCCCCGCGACTGTGGAATCGACGCTGAAGGTCAGCGCCGCGCCCTTCGAGAGCTGGATCTTCGCATAGTCTGCGGCGTCCTCGTCGCTGCCGGTGCGTCCGACAAAGTTGTGTCCGCCTTTTCCGTCGTCGACTGACCCGGCCTTGTCGAGGCGGACCTCGGAATCGCCGGCCGTGATGTTGTTCACCACGAACGAGGCGATATTTTCCTCCGATGCCCACTCCTTCGCCTTCTTGTTGTACAGCATGTCGTTCCTGCCGTCGTCCGGGGCGTTGTCCGGGGTGGCCGCCTGGATGTTCCTGACCTCGTAGCTGATGATCTCGGAGGCATTTCCGGCGGCGTCGGTGCCGCGGAAATACGCCCTGCCGTTCTCGCTGAACACGAGCGGCGCGGTGTACGCCTGCCACACGAGGCCGTCGAGCGAGAATTCCTTCTTCGCGGAATCGCTGCTGAACTTCGCGGTCACGGTCACGTTGCCGCTGGTCGTGGACGTGATGTCGGCCGAGGCGGTCGGCTTCGCGGGCGCGACCTTGTCGATGTTGCTGACCGTGTAGCTGGCGACTTCGGACACATTTCCGACCGCATCCGTGCCGCGGAAGTAGACCGTGCCGTTGTCGTCGAACTTGACCGCGCCCGGATACTGCGCCCAGTTCACGCCGTCCAGGGAGTATTCGTTCTTCACGGAATCGTCCGCGAAGGCGGCGGTCACGTTCACGCTGCCGTTTGTGGGCTTGGTCACGCTCGCGGTCACGGTCGGCTTCTCCGGCGCAACCTTGTCGATATTCGTAACGGCGATGCTGACCACTTCGGATTCGTTGTCCGAGGTGTCGATGGCCTTGAAGTAGACCGTCGTGTTTTCGGTCACGGTCACGCCGCCGGTGTAGTTCTGCCACGCGCCGCTGCCGATCCGGTAGAGACTGGACTTCACGGCCACGTCGTCGGTGAATTCGGCGGTCACGGTCACGTTCTTGTTGGTGGCCGCGGTGATGTTCGCCTTCACGTTGGAAACGACCGGCTTCGTGGTGTCCGGCACGACCGTTTCGATGTTCGACACGACGTAGTTTTCGATCGTTTCGTTTCCGGCGGTATCGACGGCCTTGAAGTACACCGTCACGTTTTCGGTGACGGTCACGCCCGCGTCCGTGTAGTCCTGCCACACGCCGCTGCCGATCCGGTATTGTTTCGTCGCCAGGCCGAGCCCTTCGTCGGCGAAGAACGCGGTCACGGTCACGGACGCGGCGGGGGCCAGTGTGCTTGGCGTGATGTACGAGATCGTCGGCTTCACCTTGTCGATGTTGGAGATCACGATGCTGACGATCTCGGATTCGTTTTCCGACGTGTCGACCGCCTTGAAGGAGACGGTCGCATTGTCCTCGATGACCGCGCCCCCGTCGGGATATTCCGTCCAGGGGAAATCGTCGATCCGGTACTGCCTGCCCAGCAAAGCCACGTCGTCCCAGTAATCCGCAGTCACGGTCACGTTGCCATTGGTCGGTGCGGTGATGTCCGCTTTCACGTTCGTGACGGTCGGCTTCGTGGTGTCGGGCACGATCACTTTGATGTTCGTCACGGCGTAGCTCTCGATCGTTTCGTTTCCGGCGGTGTCGTAGGTTTTGAAGGAGACCGTGGTATTTTCCGTCACGACCACGTCGGCGGTGCAATCCTGCCAGGCGCCGTCCCCGATCCTGTACTGCAAAATGGAGGACATGCTCGTCTCATCTTCGCAGACCACACTCAAGGTCACGGATTCGGCGCCGGGCTCCGTGGTGCTGGGGGTGATGGTGATGGTCGGCGGGACCTTGTCGATGATCGGGACGTCGCAGGGGACCACGTCGGATTCGTTGCCCGCCGTATCGGTCGCCTTGAAATAGACCGTCGTATTCTCGGTCACGACCACGCCCGTTGTATAATCGGTCCAGGCTCCGTCGCCGATACGGTACTGTTTCGCGGCGACTTCCATGTTGTCCGTGAAGTCCGCCGTCACGGTCACATCCTGGTTGGTGAACTCAATGGTGCTCAGCTGGATGTTCTTGACTTCCGGTTTTTCGCGGTCGATATTCGTCACGGCGTATTGTTCTTCGGTCACGTTGCCCGCCGTGTCGACCGCCTTGAAATAGACGGTCGCGTTTTCGGTCACGGTCACGCCCGTGGCGTAATCGGTCCATGCGCCGTCGCCGATCCGGTACTGTTTCGAGGCGAGCGCCACGTTGTCGGAGAATTCCGCCGTCACGGTCACGTTCGAGGTCGTCGGATCGGTGATGTCCGCCGCGATGTTCGTGATCGTCGGCGCTTCGTTGTCCGCGATGGTCACGGTCAGGGGATAGGCGGGGGAACCGCCGATGTTCAGGGTGTAGTCCACGCCGTTGATGTTCACGGCCGATCCGGCCGCGAGCGTGCCGAGCTCCTTGCCGGACGTATTCTGCACGGTGACGGTGCAGCCGAACCCGTAGGCGTAGCTCATCAGTCCGTACGTGCCGTACGCCTGCGCATCGCCCACCGTGAGCGTGCAGGGATATGCTTCGTCCGACTCGATGTCCGTATCCTCGTAAAGGTACGCCGGGGCGCTGTCCGGGGTAAAGCCGGAGATGTCGAAGTCGAGCGTGCCGCCGTACATGCGGATCATGGTCCCGTCTTTCACGACGCCCGTCAGGACGCCGCCCGCGCTGACGTAGATGTTATTCAGTTCCCCGCCCGACTCCACGGACAGGATGCCGCCCTCGCTGACCGTGACGTTCTGCGCACTGCCGCCGGCGAACACGTTCATCCGGCCGCCTTCCAGCAGGGTCGCGGAGGAAATGCCCGCGCCGCCCAGCGCGTCGAGGGTCGCGCCCGCGAATTTCGCGACTTCGAGCGAGCCGTCGCTTTCGACGATCACACGCCCGCCGTCGGATGCCAGCAGCCCTTCCACATGGCCGCCGCCGCTGATGTAGAGCATGCCGTCGTTCTTCACGATCGTGTTGCTGGAGACGGTTTTTCCCTTCGACATCTGGAATGCCCAGCCGTCGCTTTCGACATGCGCTTCGCCGCCGTTGAGCACCAGGCTCTTTGCGATGGCGTCCGAACCGAGGTACGCCACGCCGCCCTTGTCGACGGTAACGCCCTTGAGCTGGGCATCGGTCGCCATCAGGATTCCGCCGTTGTTGATCATGATGTTGTTGCCTTTACCGCCATCCTGGACAACAAGCTCCCCGCCGCCGTTCACGTTCACGCCAAGCGCGGAGGAGCCTTCGGTGATGACCGTCTGGCCGTTCACATCGCCCGTGACGATGTTCGGGGAGCCGCTTTCCGAATTGACGATGATGACCAGGCTTGCGTCGTTCAGCTGCAGTGTGTACGACTTCCCGCCGTACGAGAATGTATTCGACTTCGAGTCGACCGTGAGGACGCCCAGGTCGGTCCCGACCGGGTTCCGAACCGTGATCTCGGTCTTGCTGCCGAATCCGGACGCGCCGTCCGCGAGTCTGTATGCCCCGATGCCCTGGGCTCCGTTCACCGTCAGCGTGTACATCGGCGTCCCCTGTACGAGTGACAGGTCGTTCACCAGCGCCGCCGCCGTGGGCGATGTATGCGTCAGGTCGAAGTCGATGACGGCCTCGTCTTCCGCGGACACGATCGCGCCCGCCGAGAACGTCATCCGCCCGGTCAGAGTGCCGCCTTTGGAGCCGAACCAGAGTTTACCACCGGAACTGACCGTCATCGAGTTCGCCGTGCCGCCGGAACAAACCATCAGGGAACCGTCTGATTTGACCGTGGTGCTTTCCGCCAGGCCGCCCTCCTCGGCAAAAAAACGTCCGTTTGCGTTGACGGTGGTGTTGCTCGCCACCCCGAAGTAATCGACAAAACACATGTCATTGACCGTGGTCTTGACTGCCGTGCCGCCGGAATTGATTCCCAGATAACCGTGGTCGATCGTATATCCGGATATATATCCGTTTTGGTTTTCGAACGCGATCCCGTTCGACGTTCCTTTGGCATAGGTCCCGGAAGAGACTGAAAGGACCAAATACGCGCCGTCTTCCGCGATGATGTTGGTTGCGGAACCGCCTATTTGGACATAGAGAGCCCCGGTGCTCTGGATCGTGATGCGATCCGCCGAACCGCCATAAAGGACCCACATTTGGGGCTTTGCGTAAGTAAGAAAGCCGGGGCTGGCGAGGGTGGTGTTGCTCGCGAATCCGCCGTTCGAGATCGTCAATCCGCCGCCGTAGTTGATCGTGGTATTGTTTGCCACGCCGCCATCTTTGATGTAAATGTCGCCCCAGTAATCGATGGTGTTGCTGTTCATCGTACCGCCGGACCAGACGTACACATCGCCGTCGACCGTGGTGCTGTTCGCCGTGCCGCTGATTGCCATGGCCCCGCCGGAACTGACCGTGGTCTTGTTCGCCGTGCCGCCGGAGGAGACAAAAAGCCTGCCGTAATCTTTGACCGTGGTATTGTCCGCCGTGCCGCCGGAGGAGACAAAGATGTCGCCGTAGGCGTTGACCGTGGTTTTGGTCGCCGTGCCGCCGGAATAGACATAGAGCCAGCCCTTGGAATTGACCGTGGTGTTGGTCGCCGTGCAGCCGGAGTAGACTTCGAGATGGCTCCATTCATTGACCGTGGTGTTGTCCGCCTTGCCGCCGTAGCGGAGATTGAGGTCGCCGTTTTTGAGCGTGAAATTGTTGGCGACGCCATCCTTGATCTCGAATGCGGAACCCGCGGATGTCCCCTTGACATAGGTGCCGGGTGCGACTGAAAAATCCAGCTGAGCGCCGTCAACGGCCGTAATACCCGTTGCCGTGCCGCCGGACCAGACATTGAGCCAGCCCTTGGAATTGACCGTGGTGTTGGTCGCCGTGCCGCCGGAAAACACAAGAAGTTCGCCCCATTCATTAACCGTGGTGTTGGTCGCCGTGCCGCCGGAGGAGACATAAAGTCTGCCGTACAAGGTGTAGGCGTCTGCGTTGACCGTGGTGTGGTCCGCCTTGCCGCCGGACAACACATAAAGTTCGCCGTCTGCGTTGACCGTGGTGTTGTCCGCCTTGCCGCCCTTGGAAACGTACATGGAATCATCGTACAGGGTAATTCCGGTGCTTGTTTGGCCGTTGGTGACATCGTATCTTGCCATTGTGGAAAACCTTTCGTGTTGGGTGTATGTTATCTTGGTTTGAGTTCAGAATCAGGCTGCCGGATGCGCTTCCCCGTGTGCGAAAAAAAACGAATAAAGAGCGGTCGCATCCGTGCGCATTTCTAAATACCAACCGAAATATATCACGCTGCACGCGAAATATCAAACCTTTTATCCACAATTTTTAAGGTTTTTTGATTCGCCTTTCATGGTTTCTTTCCTCCTGACAGAAAAGTGAAACGGAAAAAAACGAGTAGGAGGTTCTCCCTTAATGGGGCAACCGTCCTCTCACACCACCGTACGTGCCGTTCGGGATACGGCGGTTCAACAAGTTGAGTGAAGCGCGTTGTATCGTCTCAGGGCATATTTCAAGACAGGAAAAAACAAATATGCTTGAATCTAACGTTAGCAACGTCTTTTTACACGATACCTAACTAGCTGTTTATGCCGGACTTCTCAGGGGTCCATGTGGTGTAGGGGGAAAATGCTCAGACTTTTTCTGTTTTTTCGCTTGATTTATTACGGACATGGTGATATAATAGAGGGAAGATCATACAGATTCAATTATGGCAATCATAATCTCCCCCCACTTTTGATAAGGAGCAGACTCATGAACAATGAAACAACACAAAAAGAAACGAAATCATCAAAAACATTATTGGTACTCATGGTGTTGATACTTTTTGGAACAATCCTTAACTTGGCAGGATGCAGTACCGTAGACGGGGGAAGCGGAGTGCGGGTTTCCGACTTCAAAGTCAAGCGAGGAACAAACCTCAGCCACTGGTTTTCACAAACCCCCGTGCGAGGGGCTGTACGTGCAGCCAGAGTAAGGGAAGATGATTTCATCCGCTTGAAAGAATTTGGATTTGACCATGTCAGAATCCCGATTGATGAAGAACAATTCTGGGACGACAACGGGAACAAACTGACAGATGCCTGGGAACTGCTGGATGCGTCCATCAAGCTCGCACTCAAGCATGAACTGCGCGTTATCGTGGATTTGCATATCATCCGCAGTTTTTATTTCAATGCATCCATCGAAGGCAACGATACGAATACACTTTTCACAGAAGAAAAATCACAGGAACAACTTCTGAATCTGTGGAGAGAGCTTTCCGCGGCGCTGAAAGGATTCTCGACAGACTGGGTGGCATACGAATTTCTGAATGAACCGGTCGCGGATGATCCGGAACAATGGAACAATCTCATCGTGAAAGTACATAAGACTTTGCGTCAGCTGGAACCCGAACGCGTACTGGTGATCGGGTCCAATATGTGGCAGGATGTGGATACATTCAAAGACCTGAAGATTCCGAAGGGAGACAAGAATATTCTGCTCAGCTTCCATTATTATAAGCCGATGGCAGTAACACATTACCGTGCAAGCTGGAACCCGGTGGGCAAGTATTACGGTCAAATTCATTATCCCGGTATTGTGATTGCACAGGCTGATTTCGACA
>Ga0265301_10002021_pt1 | contig 24637 bp, 18 predicted proteins | sample AusTroGonzalo_MG_2_FD_193488 | JGI IMG/M metagenome (GOLD analysis project Ga0265301, IMG submission 193488) | Bovine rumen microbial communities from tropical cattle in Woodstock, Queensland, Australia - Gonzalo_04 | ecosystem: Host-associated > Mammals > Digestive system > Stomach > Rumen ... | reverse complement strand
GTTCCCGGACTCTTCGAGATAGAAGGCTATGGTGACAAGATATACAAGAACACGGGCTATTCGTGGGCTACAACCTTCGATAGCAATCCGCCATATATCTCGGAAACCAACAACTATACGGGTTTGTACCGTCGTGAGTTCGTGTTGCCGGAAGACTGGAACGGACAGGACGTGTTCTTCCATGTTGGTTCGGCTACCAGCAACCTCTCGCTGTGGGTCAATGGTAAGTACGTGGGCTACTCTGAAGACTCGAAGGTGGCTGCTGAGTTCAATATCACGAAGTATCTGAAGAAGGGTAAGAACCTCATCGCCATGCAGGTGATGCGCTGGTGTGACGGGTCGTACCTGGAGGATCAGGATTTCTGGCGTTTCACGGGTATTGCTCGTGAGGTCTATCTCTTTGCAAGACCGAAGGTGCGTATTAAGGATTTTGCTATTGAGCCCGATTATTATTACGAAGAGGGAAAAGGACATCTCCTTGTTACATGTGTTTCTACACCGATAAAAGATGGATATCTTTCTGTGAATTTGTCGGATGAAGAAGGAAATACAGTCTATACTAAAACGAATGGCGCAAAGTTCGGTCAAGCTGGTTGGAATATGGTTAATCTGGATATTCAACCTTGGACAGCCGAAACCCCCGTTCTTTATAATTTGACCCTTAGTCTCATAGACAAGAATCATAATGAAATAGAGGTTATTCGCCAGCGTATCGGTTTCCGCCATATTGAGATAAAGGGCGGACAGTTGTTGGTGAACGGACAACCTATATTAATAAAAGGTGCCGACCGACATGAACTGGACCCTGATGGTGGCTACATCGTGAGCGTGGAGCGCATGATTCAGGATATCAAGATTATGAAGCAACTGAACATCAACGCCGTACGTACTTGCCACTATCCCGACGATCCTCGTTGGTATGACCTCTGCGATGAGTATGGTCTTTACGTGACTGCCGAGTCGAACCTTGAGAGTCACGGCATGGGATACGGCGACCGTACTTTGGCTAAGAACAAAGACTTCGAGAAGGCTCACATAGAGCGTCAGGAGGGTAACGTGCTCTCATTCATTAATCATCCTTCCATCATCGTGTGGTCGCTGGGCAACGAGGCTGGTTATGGTCCTAACTTCGAGAAGGCGTACGACTGGGTGAAGGCTGCGGATAAGACACGCCCCTGCCAGTATGAGCAGGCCCGTCAGGATGGTAAGACGGATATTTTCTGTCCTATGTACTATGATTATAATGGATGCGAGAAGTATTCGAAGGGCGATAATCCTCGTCCGTTGATTCAATGTGAGTATGCCCACGCAATGGGTAACTCGATGGGTGGCTTCAAGGAGTACTGGGAACTGATACGCAAGTATCCGAAGTATCAGGGTGGTTACATCTGGGACTTCGTGGATCAGGGCATGCGCGACAAGAGTCCTGTCACGGGTCGCGAAATCTTTACCTATGGTGGTGACTACGGAAAGTATCCTGCTTCTGACTACAACTTCAACTGTAATGGTATCATTGCGCCCGATCGTCGTCTGAATCCTCATGCCTACGAGGTGCAGTACTACTATCAGAACGTGTGGGTGAAGGATGTGGACTTGAAGAATGGTAAGTTTGAGGTTTACAACGAGAACTTCTTTAAGACGCTTGATGACCTTACAATGGAATGCATCCTGTTAATAGATGGAAAGAACTATAATGACTTTGTGTTGAAGGACTTTAGCGATTTCTGCAATATCAAACCTCAGGGTCGCAAGGTCATAGAGTCGGCAAAACTGAAAGAGGCTATTGCGGAATATACGGCAAAGTATCCAAATCGCGAACTGACTGTCAACTTCTTCTTCCGTGCTAAGCAGGCGCAGCCTCTCATTGAAAAGGGACAGGTATTGGCGAAACAGCAATTTGTGGTTAATGACTATCAGTATCCTAACTTGTCTGAGAACCAGGATAATACGGAAATTGCTAAAGAAGAAACCAATAGCTATGTGAAGCTTTCGGCTGCAGGTACCGACCTCTACGTGGGTAAATGGACAGGATGGATAGACTATCTGACTGTGGACGGCAAGGAGATGTTGCAGAATCGTGAGAGTATCGTGCCTGAGTTCTGGCGTGCTCCAACGGATAACGACTATGGTGCTGGTTTGCAGAACCGATTCCGCACATGGCATCATCCGAACATGAAGCTGAATAAGGTGGAGGTCAACGAAAATGTGGTGGTGGCCAACTTTGATATGCCTGACCAGAAAGCCAAGCTTGAGATGACTTATACACTTACATCGGAGGGAGTGGTTATCGTGCGCGAACATCTTTCTACAGAAAAAGGTGCCGAGGTGAGCGAGCTCTTCCGCTTTGGCATGCAACTCCAAATGCCTAAGAACTATGATGCTATCAGCTATTATGGTCGTGGTCCTGCTGAGAATTATATAGACCGCAACTCGTCGGAGTTCATTGGTATGTACGATAACAAGGTACAGAATGAGTACTTTGAGTATGTGCGTCCGCAGGAGAGTGGTAACCATACCGACGTGCGTTGGTTTGCTGTTCTCGACAAGATTGGATGCGGATTGCTGTTCTATTCAAATGCGCCTATGGAGGCTTCGGCTCTGCCTTACACCACAGGACAGCTGGACGATGGTCAGCACAAGGACAAGGCTTGGGGACATCATAGTGGTGACCTGATACCATCGGGTATGACCTCAGTGCATATTCAGCAGCGTCAGCTCGGTATGGGATGCGTGAACTCATGGGGCGCTTGGCCTCGTAGCGAGTATCGCTTGCCATATAAGGATTATGATTTCACCTTTGCCATCAAGCCAGTTAAGGAATAATGTTTAAATCAAACTTCATACTGATAGCGGTACTCTTGGTGCCGCTATCACTTTTTTCCCAGCGATTGCAGAAATTTCCCCGACAAATACCTGCTGGAAACTATAGTGGGATATGTGCGATAGGGGATGATTGCTATGCGGTGGTTAGCGATAAATCGGAGGAAGACGGCTTTTTCGTTTTTCGTATGCCTATAGACACGGTGAAAGGGAAAATTATCTCTGCAGAGAATCTGGGCTTCCGTTCGAGCGGACTTCCTAATCGTGACATGGAGGCTATTTGCTACAGGCCTTCCACAAACACGTTATTTATTTCTGGCGAAAAAGATAATGAGGTTTATGAATATACGTTGGATGGAAAACGTACAGGTCGTCGCCTGGCAATGCCTGAAGCATTCCGAAAGGCAGATTCAAACTATGGTCTCGAGTCGCTTACGTATGATACTCGTCGACATCTGTTTTTCACCACAACGGAACATCCCTTAAAGGGTGATACCTTACTATGTATTCAGGCCTTTGATGACAATCTGCAGCCTGTTCGGCAGTTTCTTTATCGTCCGGATGTGCCTGTCGAAAAGGCCTATCTCTATGGTGTTTCAGAACTATGTGCGCTGGATGATGGGCGACTATTGGTGATAGAACGTGAGATTCGCATTCCGAAGCTGAAGATAGGAGCAACCTCGAAGGTTCGCATTTATGTGGTGAATATTGACGAGGCAGATGCTACTCCTGAAGAATTGTACCGCCATTCGGTGCTTAAGAAGGCACTTTTCATGGAGAAAAGTACCGCTTTAACGGTGGTAAAGCGTAACTTTTCCAATATAGAGGGACTATGCGAGCCTTTCCCTGGTTTCTTATTGATGGTTGCAGATTCGCAAAATCAATATAAGGGTTTGCTTCGTGATTGGTTTATAACAAAGAGGAAAGAAAACAAAAGCCGCTAATTCTTTCGAACTAACGGCTTCTTCTTGCTTAGTCGAGGTGACAGGACTCGAACCTGCGACAGCCTGGTCCCAAACCAGGAACGCTACCAACTGCGCTACACCTCGTTTTTGCGGATGCAAAGGTACGCATTTTTTGCGACCCTTGCAAATTTTTCCGCAATTATTTTATAATACCTTGCTCAACAAAGATCTTTTTTAGTGCTACAACCGAACGTTCCACCTGTTCTTCGGTATGTGTAGCCATCAGAGCATAGCGTACGAGCGTGTCCTGAGGTGCACATGCAGGAGGAATAACGGGGTTGATGAAAACACCAGCATTGAAGGCAAGTGCTGTTACAAGGAATGTCTTGTCAACGTCACGAACATAGAGAGGAATGATAGGACTCTCGGTATCGCCAATCTCGAAACCCTCCTCGCGGAAACGCTTCAATGCATAGCGAGTGACCTTCCATAACTTCTCAATGCGCTCGGGCTCTTCCTGGATAATGTGCAGGGCCTCCATCGCAGCTGCTGTAGCAGCAGGTGTGTTTGATGCTGAGAAGATATAGGTGCGACAGGTGTGGCGCAACCAGTTTATAGTGTCAGCATCGGCAGTGATGAAACCACCAATAGATGCGAGAGACTTAGAGAAGGTACCCATGATGAGGTCAACCTCATCGGTCAGTCCGAAATGATCGCAGACACCACGACCCTGACGTCCGAATACCCCCACGCCATGAGCCTCGTCTACCATGATAGAACAATTGTACTTGTGCTTCAGCTTCACAATCTCGGGAAGTTTGCAGAGGTCGCCTTCCATAGAGAAAACACCATCAACAACGATGAGCTTGACAGCCTCCTGAGGAAGTTTCTGGAGTACACGCTCCAAATCCTCCATATCGTTGTGCTTGTAATGCAGTTGCTTAGCAAAAGCCAAACGGCGTCCGTCAACAATAGAGGCATGATCGCGATCGTCGCAAATCACAAAGTCATCTTTACTTAGCAGGGCAGGGATAACACCCTGGTTAACGCTAAATCCAGTAGAGAAACACAAACAATCATCCTTGCCGATGAATTTGGCAATTTCCTTCTCCAATTGAATGTGAATGTCGAGCGTACCGTTGAGGAAACGACTTCCTGCACAACCTGTACCATATTTCTCTAATGCCTCTTTGGCTTTGTTGATGATGCGCTGGTCGCCAGTAAGACCTGTGTATGCATTTGAACCAAACATCAGTACCTTATGGCCTCCCATTTCAACCTCAGTACCCTGTTTTCCTGTGATGGCACGGAAGTAGGGATAAATGCCCTTTGCCATTGCTTCCTGAGGTATGCGATACGATTTGTATCTTTCTTGTAGTTGTCCCATATTCTTTTTTATAGGTAATTTCTGTTTTTACAGGCTGCAAAGTTACACAAAAATCTGTAAAACGTGCGATTTTTTTCTAATAAAAGTTCTTTTTCGCCAAATTTATCTTCATTTATCCTTTTTTCTACCCTTATTTTTGTAATTTTGCAGACATGCAAGATAAGAAAACAAAGATTGTCTTTGTCGTGAACCCTATTTCGGGAACGCGTTCGAAGGATGGACTTGAGGAATTGATTTCTACAGTACTCGATGCTGATAGGTATGAGTGGCAAGTGGTTAAAACAGAGCGTGCTGGACATGCTTCTGAGATTGCTAGCCAATGTGCCGATAATGGTGTTGATATATGTGTTGCTGTAGGGGGCGATGGGACTGTGAACGAAGTGGCTGGCGCCCTTACGGGTAGAAGTACGGCATTGGGCATCATACCTTGTGGCTCGGGAAACGGTTTGGCTCGCCACATGCGTATTCCTATAAATTTGAAAGGGGCTTTGCAAATCATCAATCAGGGACATATAGATACATTCGATTACGGAAGAGTAGGAGGACATCCGTTCTTCTGTACATGTGGAATGGGATTCGATGCTTTTATATCGCTGAAGTTTGCTGAGGCAGGAAAGCGCGGCCTCACCACCTATGTGGAGAACGTATTGAAAGAGGGCTTGAAATACCAACCCGATGTCTATACTGTAAGTGATGAGACAGGTACACATAGCTACAAAGCCTTCCTCATAGCTTGTGCCAATGCAGCTCAATATGGTAATAATGCATATATAGCTCCAGGCGCTTCTATGCAGGATGGTCTTCTGGATGTTATCGTGATGGAACCTTTCAATGTGTTGGAGGCTCCGGGAATAGCTATTGATATGTTTGCCAAGACGCTTCCCAATAATTCGCGTATCAAAACATTCCAGGCTCGCAAAATTCATATTCATCGAGAGAAAGAGGGAGCCGTGCATTATGATGGTGACCCAACGACGATGGGAACGGACATAGACGTGGAGATAATACCACGTGGACTTCATGCGGTAGTTAACCCTGCGTGTATAGAAGATGCGGCTCATCCCACGAAGATGATGAATGCCATAAGTGCCTTCTTCCATAAAATCATATAATAATTAAGGTACGCGAACTATATTCTATTAATACAAAACCAAAGTCTGTCTATGCAGGAATTAATCGTGTTTTTCATCGTGATAGCAGCCCTCGGCTATGCCTCTTGGCGCATCTATCAGGTGTTCTTACGGCGTAATGATCCTTGTTTTGGATGCTCTGGATGTGCTTTAAAAGGGAAAATAGAGAGAAATAAAGCCTGTAACAAGAAAAAAGTGGCAGAAAAATTTGGCAATCTCGAAAGAATATAGTACCTTTGCACTCGCAAAAAAGCAATGGTGCCTTGGATGAGTGGCTTAGTCAACGGTCTGCAAAACCGTCTACGGCGGTTCGAATCCGCCAGGCACCTCCACAAAAGAATCCTAAAGTCTCTGAAAATGAGCTTGTAGGATTCTTTTTTTTGTCGTTTTATTTGCATTTTATATTTTTTTCATATATCTTTGCAACAACTAATGATGTAATGATATGAAACTACGAGCCTTATACTTTCTACTAGCTATCTTGTTTTCGTCGTATGTGGGTGCTGCGGAAACTGATAGGCAATTCAAATATATTAATGCTGCAAGTGATTTGGCAGATAATAGTGCTCAAATCATAGTATGTACAAGAACAGGCCGAATGATTATTTCCACACTTGGAAACATGAACTTCTTTGATGGTGCAAGTTTTGTACATATTGACTCTCGACCGGAATACCAGTATCTGTTGCCAGCCTATCATGGCCACTATCATTTATATTTTGATCGCCGGCATCATATCTGGTTGAAGAATAAGGGTGCTGTAACCTGCGTGGATATGATGTTGGAGCATTTTGTGGAGAATGTGGACAGCGTTGTTCGTGGAATGGGGTGCAATGAGCCTTTGAACGATTTGTTTGTTGACTCTTTGGGCTCGGTGTGGATGGTTACGCCAAAGGGGCTTTTCTCTGTAGATGAACAGAAATATCATCGGGTTTATTCAAAGCGTAATATGCAAGATTTGGATGTCTTTGGTAAAACGCTTCTTACTTTCTTTGATAATGGTGAGGTTGTTGGCCAGTCTTTGGGAACAGGAAGGTTGATGTTTCGTAAGAAAGCATATGGCGATGAGATTGCATCGAAATATGAGAAGACTTCGGTTCTTCTGAGATACGAGAATGGTTACTACCAGATTCGTAATGGTGAGAAAGGGTCTATATTGCTTCATTTTGACTTGAAGAATAGAATATGGACGACTCTATTGGAACTGCCGTATCACCTGAATAATTTTGCTTTGAAAGAGGATATTTTATATCTGCCATCGGAATATGGCTACTGGATATATGACATAGCAACGAAAAAGTTCGAACATGTTAGTGAGGTTACATTGATGGATGGCTCATATCTGGCAACTGACTGTAATACGTTGGCCTTTGATCTACAGGGAGGAATGTGGATTGGAACGGAGCGCAGAGGTCTGCTATATTCAGGACCGATGGCTTCACCATTCCACATCTATCCTTGGGGGCATCCGAAAGCAACAGAATATAGTAAATTCTTACATGATATTTCTCAAGAAAGAACGGAGTATCGTGGTATGGCGTCTAATTGCCTGTTTCGAGACAGTCGAGGCTGGAGATGGGTAGGAACAACACGTGGTCTTTACTTGTATCGTACGGATGACCGTAAGCCTGTTTTCTATAATAAACAAAACGGTCTTCCTAATAATGTTGTTCATGCTGTGGTAGAAGATGAGAATCATAATATCTGGCTTTCCACTTCAGCAGGTATCTCTTGTATATTGATAGATAATAATGAACCTGTATTTGTGAATAGTTTTACGGCTCTAGACAATATCCCAATAGAGACCTTTAAGAATAATCGTGCCATCTCCCTGCAAGATGGAACCATAGTGATGGAGGGATTGGATCATGTGGTTGCTTTCCATCCGGACTCTTTCGGCGTTGTTAATGACAGGAAGCCTAATATGCTATATCCTAAGATGGTGAAACTGCAAGTTAATGGTCATGTCGTTAATCCTGGAGAGGAAGTAGATGGTAATATCATAGTGGACCAAGCCATTACACGTGCGAGGGATATCAGTTTGAATAGTGATCAGAACTCTATCTCGCTCACGTTCTCTGCACTCAATTATTTCCGTCCGTTGCAAACCTATTATAGGGTAAGAGTAATAGGAATGGCCAACGATGAGGAATGGCAGATGTTCTCTTATAATGACGAACATCAGCAGGTGGACAGTAAGGGCATGCTTCATTTGGCTTTATTGGGACTTTTGCCTGGTGACTATACAATAGAGGTGCAGGCCTCGATGTTTCCTGACCAATGGGACGGAGAACCCTTCCAATGGCAAATACATGTAAATCAACCCTGGTGGCAAACGCAGGGAGTTCAGATTCTCCTTGGAGTTGTTGTCATAGCACTTATTATCTTTAATTTTGTTATATATAATAAGAATACCAGACTTCGTGTACGTCGTTCTAATGCAGAAGGTGAGATGATTCGCAAGATATGTTCTTTCGTTGAACGATGTGATTCTTTCTCTTCAGAAGTGCTTATGCCAACGCAAGAGGATCTTTTGGGTAATATACAAAATGAAAGCACAAAGCTCAGCCCTGAGTTTATTACCGTGATGTTGAAGGTGATTCCTTATGTTCGTCAGCAGGATATGCGCTCTCTGACCATGTTGAAACTGAGCCAGATAAGTGACGTTAGTGTTGTAAAGCTTTATGAATTGATGTCTAGCGAACTTTATAAGAGTCCGCGTGAGTTAGCCCGTATCTTCCGTTTACAACGTGCTGCTGACTTATTAAGAACCACAAATTTCCCGGTTGAGAATATTGCAAAAGAATGTGGGTTCTATACGCCCAATTATTTCTTAGGCAATTTCTTCCATGAGTATAAGATGACACCAAAGGAATATAGAGCCAAGAAAATTTAGGGTAAGAAAAGCTTCTTTTTGAAAGAATTAGGGCTTAAAAGTCTTTTGTTGATATCCTACCAAGCGCCATGTGCGTTCTCCTGTACCTCGGTAGTATACAAAAGCTTGATAAGTATTTTCGGTTTGGAAGAAAGAACCTTCTTCGGGAACTTGGTGCGTAGTTCCGTCCAAGTCTTCCATTAGGAATTGATAGTTGTAGTATCCTAGTTTCTGTAGGATGACACCATGATAGGCTTTTTGACTTTCATCATAGCTCATAACATAATTGTCCTTGTCCTCTGTTGTCCAGCGTCCATCAATAAGAATGCGGGCGTTGTCGTATGGTTGGTTGACTTTTAAGAGATAGTGTACAAAAACATATTCTGAGGTTCGCGTTGCTTCGTAGTTGTCGCTATTGCGAAGCAAAAAGGCTCCATTGGCATCTTCATCATAGAGATAACTGGATTGTACAGAGCAAGGGTAGGGTACGGCATGATAGGTTTCGCTATCCTCGTCCCAGGTCATAGCAGCTAGTCCCATGGTGATATGTCTTGCGTCTAGAATCTCGTACTTGTGATATTCATTTCCTGCCTCGAAGATGAGATGACGGTTGTGCTCCCATCGCAGACTTTGAGGTGTGATGTAGTTGGGGGCGACATTCTCTTTCATGTTGTCCTCTCGCCCGTTTTGCATCACAAATGTTTGTATCTGTTCTTCGGGGCGAGTCACATTGATATTGTTTAGATTTACAGTCATGCTTACTTGTTGGTGACTCTTGTTGAGGTCGATATCGGTGTTTGTAGTAACACCAAGACCAACATGTGTCAACTGTTCAAATACTCTAAACTCAATGATGGCAACATTCTCGTCGTCGGAATCCTCATCGTTGATGTAAATGCGATAGTTTCCACTCATTTTTATGCGACATTGTGTATTGGGAAACTGAAAACTATAGTGAGTATAGAGTGTCCGGGTGTTGATGGAGTTCTCATAATCATCTATAGGTACATCGTTGAATCCCACTAACCAGTCGCTTTCAAAGATTCCTTCTGCTGGTGTCCAGTCTGGATTGCATGGCTCCAAATGACATACATAGCGATGATAATCGTGCGAAAGTTCATCGAACCCTATTTGCAAATGGTCGTCGCTTCCTAACTGAAGGATAGGAAGAGCTGTGAAGTCGTTGTTAAGAATAACTTCAAGTGACTTGACGTTGGGCGAGATAACCTGATGACGAGCACTTGTCATCATGGGCAGAAATATGAGCAAATAGAGTAACTGTTTCATAAAGGTCATCTGGAAAATGAAAAAAGGAAGTCTGCCTATAAAAAAGAGCAGACTTCCTTATTGTATGTGATAGCTTTATTACTTCTTGTTCAGAGCGAGGTCAATCTCTACTGCGATAGAAACGGTAGCACCTACCATGGGGTTGTTACCAATACCCAGGAAGCCCATCATCTCTACGTGTGCAGGTACTGAAGAAGAACCTGCGAACTGAGCGTCTGAGTGCATACGACCCAGAGTATCAGTCATACCGTAAGAAGCAGGACCTGCAGCCATGTTATCGGGGTGCAGAGTACGACCGGTACCACCACCTGAAGCTACTGAGAAGTAAGGCTTGCCAGCGAGCACGCGCTCCTTCTTATAGGTACCAGCAACGGGGTGCTGGAAGCGGGTGGGGTTGGTAGAGTTACCAGTAATTGATACATCAACGTTCTCCTTCCACAGGATAGCAACACCCTCGCGAACGTCGTCAGCACCATAGCACTTTACCTTAGCGCGGGGACCGTCAGAGTAGGGAACTTCCTTAACGACCTTCACCTCACCTGTGTAGTAGTCGAACTGTGTCTGTACGTATGTGAAACCGTTGATACGGCTGATGATCATAGCAGCGTCCTTACCAAGACCGTTCAAGATAACGCGGAGGGGCTTCTTGCGAACCTTGTTAGCCTTCTCGGCAATCTTGATGGCACCCTCAGCTGCAGCGAATGACTCGTGACCAGCCAGGAATGCGAAGCACTCGGTCTCCTCGCGGAGCAGACGAGCAGCCAGGTTGCCGTGACCCAGACCAACCTTACGGTCGTCAGCAACAGAACCAGGAATACAGAAGCTCTGCAGACCGATACCGATTGCCTCAGCAGCCTCAGCAGCGCTCTTTACACCCTTCTTGATAGCGATGGCAGCACCGCATACATATGCCCATTTAGCGTTCTCGAAGCAGATACGCTGAGTCTCTTCACACATCTGGTAAGGATCAACGCCAGCCTTCTCGCAAATCTCGTTAGCCTCTTCTATGCTATTGATGCCGTTCTCCTTCAGAGCAGCCAGCACCTGATTGATGCGACGCTCGTAGCTCTCGAATGATACTTTTCTAATCATAATTTCTGTCCTCCTTACTCTTTACGTGGGTCAATAGCCTTAACAATTCCCTGCTCAGCGGTGGTACGACCGTAAGAACCGGTGAACTTCTTCACAGCCTCGTTGGCGTCCATGCCGTCCTTGATAGCTTCCATCATCTTGCCCAGGTGTACGTACTCGTAACCGCAAACCTGATTGTCCTTATCCAAGAACTGCTTGGTGATGTAACCCTCGGTGAGCTCCAGGTAACGGGTACCCTTGGCTACGGTGCCATAGAGTGTACCGGTCTGTGAGCGCAGACCCTTACCCAGGTCTTCCAAACCAGCACCGATTACGAGACCGCCCTCAGAGAAAGCACTCTGTGTACGTCCGTAAACGATCTGCAGGAACAACTCGCGCATAGCAGTATTGATAGCATCGCAAACGAGGTCGGTGTTCAGAGCCTCGAGAATGGTCTTGCCAGGCAGAATCTCAGAAGCCATAGCTGCTGAGTGAGTCATACCTGTGCAACCGATGGTCTCAACGAGAGCCTCCTGAATAACGCCGTCCTTTACGTTCAGGCTCAGTTTGCAGGCACCCTGCTGAGGAGCGCACCAGCCAATACCATGGGTATAGCCCGAAATGTCCTTGATCTCTTTGGCCTGAATCCACTTGCCCTCTTCGGGGATGGGAGCAGGACCGTGGTTGGGGCCTTTGGCCACAACGCACATGTTTTCAACTTCCTTAGAATAAATCATTGTTACCTATTTTATAATAAAATATGTGTATCGTGGCTGCAAAGGTACTATTATTTTTTGAGATTACCTACAATTAGGTAGTTTTTTTATTGCCAAATTATCATAAAAACTGATTGTATTTGCATGTTACCAATAAAAATGTCGTATCTTTGCAAAGCTAAATTAATAGGAAACATGCTGAAACAGTTATACATAAAGAATTATGCGCTGATAGATATGCTTGATATCAGTTTTGAATCAGGTTTTTCTGTTATTACTGGTGAAACGGGTGCAGGTAAGAGTATTATCTTAGGTGCCATAGGGCTTCTCCTTGGTCAGCGTGCAGACTCTAAAGCTATCAAACAGGGGGCGGATAAATGTGTAATAGAGGCACATTTTGACTTGTCACGCTATCAGATGGAGAACTTTTTTGAGCTGAATGATATTGAGTACGACGCAACAGATACGATAGTTCGACGTGAATTGACTGCTGCTGGTAAAAGTCGTGCTTTTATTAATGATGAGCCAGTGTCGCTTTCTCTCTTGAAAGAACTAGGAGACCAACTTGTAGATGTTCACTCTCAGCACCAGAACTTATTGTTGGGTAAGCAGGATTTTCAGTTAGAAGTTATCGATATCGTGGCAGATAATGAAGAACTTCTGAAGCAGTATCATCAGAGTTACGAAAAGATGCATTCTACGGAACGCGAACTCGAAGATATGCGCCAGGAGATTTTCCGTAATGAGCAGCAAGCGGACTTCTTGCGTTTTCAATATGAAGAACTTGAATCTGCACGATTGGTTGTTGGTGAACAGGAAGAACTGGAAGCTAAGCAGGATCGTATGACGCATGCGGAGGATATAAAGCAGGCGCTTTATGAAACTGATAATATGTTGATGGGAGAATCGACGGGAGCAGTCGGAGAGTTGCGTAAGGCAGCTTCGGCTCTTCATTCTATTGAGCATGTTTTGCCTGAATTAAAAGACTTGGCTGAGCGTATTGATTCTTGTTATATAGAAGTAAAAGACGTAGCTTCAGATGTAAGTGCACAGTTGGAGGATGTTGATTTTGATCCCTCGGAGTTGGATCAAGTCAATATGCGTTTGGATAAAATCTATGCCCTTGAAAAGAAATATCATGTTGAGACCGTAGAAGAACTCGTTGCACAGCGTGATAACATGAAACGGCAATTGGATGCTATCGAAAATAGTGACGAGGCTTTGGCAGAACTCGAGATGCGTCTTGCCTCGGAACGTAAGGCTGCTAAACAACAAGCAGCGAAACTAACGAAAAAGCGTTTGGATGCTTCACACATTATTTATAAACAAATGATAGCCAGTTTGCAGTTGCTTGGTATGCCTCGCGTCACGTTCCAAATTCAGATGGATGTGACGGAATTAGGTCCAAAGGGACAGGATCGTGTGGCTTTCCTCTTTAGTGCAAACTCTTCAACTCCTCTGCTTCCTATCTCGCAGGTGGCTTCGGGCGGTGAGATAGCTCGTGTGATGTTGTCATTGAAGGCGATGATTAGTGGTGTTGTGAAGTTGCCCACAATTATTTTCGATGAGGTTGATACGGGTGTAAGTGGTAAGATTGCAGAACAGATGGCGCGGATGATGTCGGATATGGGACAAAACGGGCGTCAGGTCATCAGTATTACACACCTCCCGCAGATAGCCTCAAAAGGTGCCTCTCACTATAAAGTTTACAAGGAAGAGACCGATTGCGGAACGAAAAGTCATATGCATCGCTTGTCTAATGAAGAGCGCATAGAAGAGATTGCGCAAATGCTCAGTGGTAGTAATATTAGTGAGGCAGCAATGGAGAATGCGCGTCAACTATTGATGAACAATTAATTAACCGATATTTTTTTTCAATGATGAAACAGATTTTATTATCAATTATATTTGTTGTGTTCGCCTTCTTGCCAGCAATGGCAGGACAACCTTCTTGGAGTAAGAAAACTTCGAAGTCAGTATTTACTCTGAAGACTTTTTCGGCAGACGGAGAACTGATAGGAAGTAGTACGGGTTTTTATGTTGGTCAGCACGGCGAGGCAATCAGTAGCTATTCGCCATTCAAGAATGCTTTCAAGGCTGTGGTGATTGATGAGGCTGGCAAAGAATGGGAAGTTGTAAAGATTCTAGGAGCCAATGAGACATATGATGTATGCAAATTCTGTGTAGGAGTCAAAAAGTCTCAGTCTGTTGAACTTGCCTCGCAGCCTGCTGCGGAGTCGGATTGCTGGGTGATGCCGTATAAAGGTGCTAAAGCATTGTTGCAAGGTGCTGTCCGTAAAACGGAAAAGTTCAATACCGACTATTCATACTACACGCTATTTCTCCCCAAGTCTCAGGATGTAGTAGGTTGTCCTTTGTTGAATGCCAACGGACAAGTGGTAGGTTTGATGCAACCAAAGAATAATGATGGCGATACGCTGTGTTATGCGGTTAGCGCGGCTTTTGCAAATCAGTTAAAGACAACGGGTTTAAGTCTTAACGACCCTGTCCTTCGCGCTATTCATATTAAGAAAGCTCTTCCTGAGGACTTGAATCAGGCACAATTGATGTTGTTTGTTGCAAGTTCTCATGACTCGTTGACCTGTGCTTCCGTTATTTCCGATTTTATGTCTCAATTTCCCAAAGAGCCGGATGGCTATGTGACTAGAGCGCAGCAACTTTTCGCCTATGGTCATTTCGATGAGGCTATGCAGGATATTAACAAGGCTTATGAGCTGTCGCCACAACCTAATTACTTGTATCAAAAGGGAACGATACTTTTTGCTCAAGGCAAGTATGAAGATGCTTACGACCTGTATCAGTCGCTTTTTAATTCACCCATCCGTTCTGCAGAGTTGTTTTATGCAGCTTCACAATGTAAGGAGAGACTGAATGACAGTATTGCCCAGCTGGCATTGCTTGATAGTTGTGTGGCTCAGTTCACGCGTCCTTTGTTGAAGGAAGCCGCTCCATACCTGTTAGCTCGTGCTCAGATGCGACTCAATGCAAATCGCTATCGTGATGCTGTCATCGACTTGAATGACTACGAACAATTGATGAAGAGCCAACTGAATGATAATTTCTATTATATCCGTTATCAGGCAGAGATTGGTGGACGCTTGTTCCAACAGGCTCTAAATGATATTGATAAGGCCATCGGAATAGCACCTGATAATGAGTTCTATTATGCAGAGAAGGCTTCTTTGCTGGTTCGTGTGGGTATGTATGACGATGCCATTACGACAGCAAAAGGTCTGATAGAGCTTCAGCCAAGCTACAGCGACGGATATTTGTTCCTTGGTTTGGCGCAATGCCTGAAAGGAGAGAAAGCTGAGGGCATAAAAAACCTGCAGAAAGCCAAAGAACTTGGCAATCAGCAGGCTGATGAGCTTATTAAGAAGTATCAGTAGAGTACCTCTTTATTCTTCGTTCTTTGTTTCTTCATCATAGGGTTGCTTGAAGACCTTGTGATGAATGAAGTTTACTGCCTCCAGACAAACGATAACCATTGCTGTGGCTGCTGTCGCAAGTGCAAACATACCTGTGCCTGCAGTCATACCAATGGCTGACGTTACCCAAAGTCCTGCAGCTGTGGTTAGTCCCTTTACTACGTTCTTTTGGAATATGATGGTGCCGGCTCCTATGAAACCGATGCCGCTTACTACCTGAGCAGCAATGCGGCTGGGGTCGCGCTGAATGCCTTGTATGCCTACGAAATCGTCGAAGCCATGAAGTGACAGCACCATGAAGAGGCCGCTACCCAGTCCTACGAGGAAGTGCGTGCGGAAGCCAGCTTCTTTCGACCTGTATTCACGTTCAAATCCGATTGCACCACCTAATAGGGCAGCAATGAAGATGTTTAGAATGTAGCTAGTAGTTATCATATTTGTTGCATTATTTAAGATAAGGGTTCATTCTCATTTCATCGCCGATGCATGTCTTCGGACCGTGTCCTGTATAAACAATGGTGTCAGCAGGTAATTTTGCAACGACGTTTGCCATACTGTTTATCAGTTGCTCCCAGGAACCTCCGGGAAGGTCTGTTCGTCCAACGCTCATTCTGAAAAGCGTATCGCCAGAGAATACCGTTTTCTCTTCCTTGCAGTAAAACAAGACACCGCCAGGTGAGTGGCCTGGGGCATGAAGTACCTGCAGTTGATGATTGCCAAAGCGGATGATGTCGCCATCGTTAAGGAACGAATTTGTGGGAGGCATCTGGATGCTGTTCTCTATCCCCATCATCTGTGCAGCTTGTTCACTGGCAGCATCATACAGGAATTTGTCCTCGCTGTGCATTTCTGGCTTTAAACCAAATGCTTGGTAGATGGTATCTACGCCAAACACATGGTCAAAGTGGGCATGCGTGCAGAGTAGGTGAACGGGCTTTAATTCGTTACCTTTTATATAATTAATAATTGCTTGTCGCTCTTCTTCAAAGAATGCGCCGCAGTCTATGATGACGGCTTCTTTTGTCTCGTCGCTGACTACATAGCAGTTTTCTTGCAAGGGGTTGACGACAAATGTCTTAATATTAAACTGGGACATAGATACAATGTTTCTCCTTGAACCATTCCTCTTCGAAGTATTGGCTCAGTTCCATTGTTTGAACGATTCTGCGGAAAGGACGACTCTCGGCTTGAAGGTCTCCGCCTTTCAGACAGATCACTCCATTGGGAATAGCATTACGCTGATTGTCAGAGATGTTCTTCCTAACTATCTTCATCAGGTCGGGGAGGGGCATCACAGCTCTGCTTACTACGAAATCATAGTGTCCCTTCTCTTCTTCACCGCGAAGGTGCTCAGGGTGACAGTTGTCAAGTCCTATGGCTTGACACACTTCCTGTGCCACACGTATCTTTTTGCCTGTTCCGTCAATCAACTTGAACTGGCACTCAGGAAACAGAATGGCGAGAGGAACACCTGGGAAACCACCGCCTGTGCCGAAATCAAGAATCTCGGTACCTGGCTTGAAACCAATGAACTTGCCGATGGCCATGGAGTGGAGTATGTGATGCTCGTAGAGGTTGTCAATGTCTTTGCGCGAAATGACGTTGATTTTCTCGTTCCATTCGTGGTAAAGAGCATCAAGGGCAGCCAGTTGTTCTAGCTGCCTTGATGATAGATTGGGGAAATACTTCTCTATGATATTCATATTTAAATCACTTCAATTCCTTGTTGTTTGCAGAGCTCAAGACTCATTTCCTTCAACTTGAACTTCTGTATCTTGCCCGATCCTGTGAGTGGGAACTGGTCGATGAAGAAGACATATTTAGGAATCTTGTAGCGTGCTATCTTTCCGCGACAGAACAACTGCACGTCTTCTGCAGTCATTTTGGCGCCCTCTTCCAGAATGATGAATGCACCTACGGCCTCACCATATTTCTTAGAAGGAACGGCTGCCACCTGAACGTCGCGGATGCCTGGCATGTGATAGAGGAACTCTTCAATCTCGCGTGGATAGATGTTCTCACCACCACGGATAATCATATCCTTGATACGACCTGTGATTTTGTAGAATCCCTGTTCGTCTTTCACGCCCAGGTCGCCAGAGTGCAGATAGCCGTTCTTGTCGATGACCTCGGCAGTAGCCTGCGGATTCTTGTAGTAACCCTTCATCACGTTGAAGCCCTTGCAGCACATCTCGCCCTGCACACCAACGGGACATTCCTCGCCAGTCTCGGGGTCGAGCACCTTCACATCAACAAATGGGAAGTCGCGACCTACGGTGGTGCAACGCTGTTCGAAGGTATCATTCAGACAAGTCTGTGTCATACCAGGCGAACTCTCGGTAAGTCCGTATACGCTGGTAATGGTCATATACATCTTCTCAGATACCTGCTTCATCAGTTCGATAGGGCAGAGGCTACCAGCCATGATACCTGTGCGCAGACAGCTCAGGTCGAACATGTCGAACATGGGGTGGTTCAGCTCGGCGATGAACATTGTGGGCACACCGTAAACGGCGGTACAACGTTCCTTGTGAATAGAGGCGAGCACCACCAGAGGGTCGAATTTCTCGACCATCACCTCGGTACAGCCGTGGGTTAGGCAGTTCATCGTGGCCAGCACTACGCCGAAGCAGTGGAACAGGGGTACGCATACGCAGAGCTTATCGTCCTGTGTGAAGCCCATGTTCTCACCGGTGAAGTAACCATCGTTGGCTATTCCGTAGTGGGTCAGCATCACACCTTTTGGGAAACCCGTGGTGCCTGAGGTGTACTGCATGTTGCACACGTCGTGGCAGCTCACGTTCTTCTTCATTTCGTTCAGCGTCTTGTCCTCTACGTTTTGTCCGAGCAGCAGCAACTCTGCGGTGTTGTACATGCCGCGATATTTCTCCATACCGATATAAACCACATTCTTCAGGAAGGGGAAACGCTCGCTGTTCAAGTGTCCGCGCTCGCAGGTTTTCAGCTCGGGCAGCATGGTGTAGGTCATGTCTACGTAGTTACAATCCCATGTACCATCGGTGATACAGAGCACTTCCATGTCCGAGTCCTTACAGAGATACTCCAGCTCGTTCTGCTTGTAGTTGGTGTTAACAGTCACCAGCACAGCTCCAATCTTGGCGGTGGCATAGAGGAAAGTCAACCAGTCGGGTACGTTGGTTGCCCAGATACCTACGTTTGAACCTTTCTTCACGCCGATGCTAATCAAGCCTTTGGCCAGATTGTCTACACGCTCGTTGAACTGGCTCCATGTGAAGCGCAGGTCGCGATCGGAGTATACAATATATTCTTTGTCTGGTGTTGTCTCGGCCCAGTGTTCGAGCCATTGACCCAGTGTGCGTTCCGAGAGTGTGTAACCTTCAGAACCAGTTTCTGCTGGGTATGTCCTGTTTGGCAGAGGTCTGCCCGCCATATCTAATTTTACGTTGCTCATTCTCTTTGCTTCATTAGAATGGAATATATACTACAGCCATAATCTTGGCGGCCTTACCTTCTGCTCCGTGAATGTGGTGCTTTACGATAGAGTCGTAATAAATGCTGTCGCCTTCCTTCAGCAGATACTTCTCCTTGCCGTAGTCAATTTCAATTTCGCCCTGCATCACGTAGATGAACTCTTCGCCCTCGTGTGCGGAAGAGGTGAACTCTTTCTCCTCGCTGGGTTGGATATCTACGATGAATGGCTCCATGTGGCGACCGGCCTTCTGCTTGGCCATGGGGTGATACTCCATATGCTTGCGGGCATCAACTGTTCCGTTAGAGAAGCTGATGCTTGTCTCTTCTTCTCGTTCTTTCGCACGGCAAACTACGGGGCCTATTGCGTCGTTGTCATCCATGAATGTTCCCAGTCGCACACCCAGTGCGCGGGCAATCTTGATTAACGGTCCCAGCGATGGTAGGGTCTCATTATTTTCAATAGCGATAATCTGGTCTGCGTTCAGACCACTACGTTCTGCAATCTCTTCAATTGAGAGATTGTTGGTTTCTCGGATGCTCTTGATTTTTGATCCGACAGGGGATTGCTGATTGGACATACTTTTTTTGATATTAGTGTTATCTGTTTAATTTTGGTGCAAAGTTACAAAAAAAGCGCGAAATGCAAAAGAAAAAATGCTTTTCTTTGCTTTCTATGAAAGTAAAGTACCGCTTTACCATGAGAAAAGTGGCACTTTACTGTGGGAAAAGTGGCACTTTACTACCAGTAAGGCGGTACTTTTTCAGCCAAATAGTGCACGCAGGGCTTCTTCAACTTTGCGCACGGGGTGAAGTTCTATTTTGTATTTCTTAGGATTAATGCCTTGCAGGTTGTGCTTGGGAATAATCATATGTGAGAATCCTAGCTTCTCTGCCTCGGCGATTCGTTGCTCAATTCTGTTCACAGGACGCACTTCTCCGCTAAGTCCTACTTCGCCTGCCATACACCATCCGCTTTCTATTGGCGTGTCAACATTACTGCTTAGAACTGCGGCGATGACGGAGAGGTCCATGGCTAAGTCTGTGACACGTAGTCCTCCTGCGATGTTGATGAACACGTCCTTCTGCATGAGCTTGAAACCTACGCGCTTTTCGAGTACTGCCAACAGCATGTTTAGTCGGCGTTGGTCGAAGCCAGTAGCTGAGCGCTGAGGCGTTCCGTAGGCAGCCGAAGATACCAATGCTTGGGTCTCGACAAGGAAGGGACGCACGCCTTCGATGGCGCTTGAAATGGCAATTCCAGAGAGTCCGTCGTGGTCTTGGGTGAGTAAGAGTTCGGATGGGTTGCTTACTTGTCTAAGTCCGTTCTGTTGCATTTCATAGATACCTAATTCCGAGGTACTTCCGAATCGATTCTTAATGCTTCGCAAGATGCGGTACATGTAGTGCTGATCGCCCTCAAACTGAATGACTGTATCTACGATATGCTCCAGAATCTTTGGACCTGCTAGGGTTCCTTCTTTAGTGATGTGACCAATGAGGATGACAGGCACTCCGCTGGTCTTTGCAAAACGGAGCAAGGCAGAGGCGCACTCTCTGACTTGGGCAATGGAACCTGCACTCGATTCTACCTCGTCAGTAGCTATCGTCTGGATAGAGTCTATGATGACTAACTCGGGCTTTTCTTCCTTGATGTGCTCGAAGATATACTCTAAGGAGTTCTCACAAAGGATGAGAAAATTGTCAGTATTTTTACGACTGATTCTCTCTGCTCTCATCTTCAACTGGTGGGCACTTTCCTCACCGCTTACATAGAGGATTCTCTTCTCGGGCATGTTCAGGGCTGTTTGAAGTGAGAGGGTTGATTTTCCAATGCCAGGCTCTCCGCCCAACAGAATGATAGAGCCAGGAACGAGACCGCCTCCAAGTACTCTGTTCAGTTCGTCATCGTGCATGTCTATGCGCGGATCGTCGTGGTCAGAGATGTCGTTCAGACGAAGAATCTTGCCAACGTGCAGTGCCGAAGACTGGGCAGAAGATGTCGCGTTCAGACCTCTCTTTGTTTCCCCCGACTTGGGGGCGATGGATATCTCCTTAAACGTGTTCCATTGTCCGCAGGCAGGACATTTGCCAATCCATTTGGGCGATTCCTGTCCACAATTGGAACAAACATATGCCGTTTTCCCTTTGCTCATCTGTATTTTAAGTTTTTTTTATGGCACAAAGTTACACATTTATTTCGTAGTATCAAAGAAAATATTTACTTTTGCGACAAAATCGAAAATAAGTGATGAAATACACCTATTTATATATATTAGCATTCCTCGCCGTCTTCGCATGCTCGCCTTCGGCAGAAGAACGACAGCAGATGGAGCAGGAAGCTTTACAACAGAAATTGAAGGAAGACTCTGCAGCGCTGAAAATAGCTGTTCTGCCAACGATAGACTGTTTGCCGCTTTTTCTCGCCGATGCCCACGGCATGTTTCAGCGCGAAGGTGTGGATGTGCGTTTGGTTAACTTTACTGCCCAGATGGATCAGGATACAGCCATTCAGAAGGGAAGGGTAGAGGGACTTGTTACCGACTTGGTACGTGCCGAACGCCTGCAGCAGCAGGGCACACCTCTTTATTATGCTACTTCCACCAATCTTTATTGGAAACTATTCACCAACCGCACGGCGCGCATTTCGCGTTTCAAGCAGTTGGAAGACAAGATGATAGCCATGAGCCGCTATTCTGGTACCGCTCTGTTGGCCGACTTGGTGGTGGATAGCTTCAAACTGCAGTCTGACCATGTGTTCCAAGTACAGGTGAACGATGTGAATGTCCGTATGGATATGCTCAGAAACGGCATCATGGATGCCCTGTTGCTGGCAGAGCCGATGGCTACAACAGCCCATCTGATGAAGCATCGCCAGTTGATGGACAGTCGCGACCTCAATCTGCAACTTGGTGTTATCGCCTTCAATCCTGTCGTGCAGAAGGACACCATGCGCCAGCGTCAGATGAAGTCTTTTGCGAAAGTCTATAATATGGCTTGCGACTCGCTCAACGAGTATGGACTCCGCTCCTACAAAGCCATTATCAGTAAGTATTGTCATGCCGACGATGCTACATGCGACTCGCTGCCTGCCGACCTTCAGTTCCATCACGTAGCCCCGCCGCGCGATGCTGATGTGAAGCGAGCGAAACACTGGTTGAACCTAACCCTAACCAATCATACCAAAAACAATGCAACAAAATGAAACGCTTAATGCGATTATTGAACTAATTGAAAAACGAAGATTAGGAAAAGCAATTGACGAACTTGAAAACTATCTACTATCGCACACCGGACTGCGCGATATGGAGATACTTTCCGGTATCAAGTCCGACTATCAGTTGATGGCGGAATATTGGCAGCGTGGCTTCGACGACCCCAAGCGTGCGGAGGTTTACGAGAAGCTGCTTCGCCGATTGTATATGCTTACGGTCAATGTGATGATTCATCAGCGCATTCGCAACAGCTCTTTCCTGAATACACTATACAATCGTCCTCGCCAGATCAGAAAAGACTGGTCTATGTCTAATCTGAAGCAGGACCTTGAGACCTTCGTATCTACGGTTGCCGTCCTGGAACTGGAGCCCCCGCATACCCGTCAGGAGAAGTTGGACTTGCTCTATCAGGAGCATCAGTGCATGATGCACGACCTCTTCGACTACATTCTTACTTCTCGTCTGTGGAAAGACTGCTTGGCAGAGGCTTTCGAGGATATTCTTCTTTCTCCCACCATCGATATCAACGACCAACAGCTCATCGTTAGTGCTGTTACCATATCGGCCATGAACGCCTTTGGACCAAATAAGTTCAATGTGCTGATGCATGTCTATCAGAAGGCTACCGACGAGCGTCTTCGCCAGCGTGCCTTGGTGGGATGGGTGCTGTCTATGAATGCAGACCGCGCCATGCTTTACACGGAGATGAAGGACGTTATCCGCGAGGTGTGCAGCGATGAGCGTTGTTGTAAGGAGATAACTGAACTCCAGATGCAGATGCTCTATTGCATGGATGCCGAGAGCGATACCAAGAAGATTCAGAATGAAATCATGCCCGACCTGATGGCGGGCAACAACCTCCGCATTACGGGCCACGGCATAGAACAAGTTGAGGACGATGCCCTGGAGGATATTCTCCATCCCGATGCTGCCGAGCAGAACATGGAACGCATGGAGCAGAGCATGCAGCGCATGGTGGAGATGCAGAAGCAGGGTTCCGACATTTATTTCGGCGGGTTCTCGCAGATGAAACGCTTCCCTTTCTTCAACGATGTGCTCAACTGGTTCGTACCTTTCTATCCCCAGCATCCCAGCATCAGTCAGTTGTGGAACAAGTCGAAGGGCATGAAGTTCCTTCATAAACTTACAAAGGTAAGTGCTTTTTGCGACAGTGATATCTATTCATTTGTGCTCGCTTTCGATCAGGTTTACAAACGTCTGCCTGAGGATATTCTGAAAGTGATGAACGACGAAGAGGCCTCGCCTGTTGTCATGGGCGGGGAGATTTCTGCGGAAAAAAGAAATGAACCTGCGTTTATCCGTCGCATGTATCTGCAGAACCTCTATCGTTTCTTCATGCTTTTCCCCTTCCGCAGCGAGTTCGAGAATCCCTTTGCTGCCGATGCAGAGCTGATAGAGTATGCTTTCTTCGGCAACAAACTGTTTCGCGACACGCCCCTTGAGAAGCATTTCGTCGAGGTGGCTGCCTTCATGGTGAAACATCATCGCTACAAGGAGGCGCAGAGTGTGCTGGAGAACTGCAGCGAACAGTCGCGCGACTACCAGTTCTATATGCTCAATGGTAGTGTGTTGCGCCATTTCGGACGCATGAATTCCTACCAGTATCAGATGGCACTAAGTCTGAAACCGGGTGATGAGAAGGCGATGGCTGCCTTGGCGAGGGCATACTTTGCCGAGGGTGCCTATGAGGGGTCAATGAAGATTTATGGGGATTTGCTTCAGGTGCATCCCGACAACAAGAGCTATCAGCTGAACGATGCTGTTTGTCTCATTCATGTGAAGCGCTACGAGGAGGCGATGACGTTGCTCTACAAGTTGTCTTATCTCTATCCCGATGATGAGGAAATACAGCGTGTCTTCGCATGGGGACTCACCGTCAATCGCAAGTTTGAACAGGCAGAGAAGATTTATTCCAAGCTTCTTTCCACCGATGAGCCTCGCATTCAGGACACCTTGAACTATGGCTATTGCCTGTGGTTCGAGGGCAAGCCGCTGGACGCTTCCAGCATTTTCCGCGCGCTGAACGAGAAGCATGTGGACTTCGAGAAAGAGTTCAGGTATGAAGAGCAGTTGATTGAAGCAATGGGTATCGACGATGCCGAGAAGAACCTCATGCTCGATACCATCAGTGTGGGACATTAGATTCTATCGAAAGAGTAGGGATGGGGCTACAGAAGATGTGGGCTCGGCCTACAGGAAAGGACTAAGCAGATGGGCAAACCATCCGCGAAATTTTTGCCAAGGGGTGCGGAATTCGTTCCACACCTCTTTTGTCATATAGATGCTTTCCTTCTTGTCGCGGTCAAACATG
>Ga0265301_10002020_pt1 | contig 24639 bp, 20 predicted proteins | sample AusTroGonzalo_MG_2_FD_193488 | JGI IMG/M metagenome (GOLD analysis project Ga0265301, IMG submission 193488) | Bovine rumen microbial communities from tropical cattle in Woodstock, Queensland, Australia - Gonzalo_04 | ecosystem: Host-associated > Mammals > Digestive system > Stomach > Rumen ... | reverse complement strand
GTAGAGATCGTAACCGCGCTGGTTGGGCAGGTCATGGCTGCAGATGATGTAGATGCGGTCGTTGAACACAAACGCGTTCGGGTCGGCCGTGTACACATGGCTGATGACGGGCTGGTCGGCTTTGACTGCGCCGAATGAACACACGAGCGTGCAGAGGACCGTGAACAGCGCTTTCAGAGTTTTGTGAGACATAGTAATACTCCTTGTAATTTGTTTGCCAGCGGCCAACCGGGTAGTGATGCCAGCTGATTGACCGCTGTTAATGTTCATAATAATTGGTTCAGATCAGTTTGCCCCATCGACCTTCTGCTGAAGCTCGCGCATTTTTGCACGATAGGCTGAGGGATCGCTCTGACGGAGAGCCTGAGCAGCCTTGTATTCATCCGGGAACTTTTCCTGAATCTGGCTGACAGTACTGACAGTGGAACGCGGTCCGCCTTGTCCTGCGCCTTGACGCTGACCGCCCTGACCGAAGCCTCCCTGACCGCCCTGGCCCTGACGACGCTGACCGCCTTGACCGGCCTGTCCTCCCTGACCTTGACGCTGTCTCCCCTGTCCGCCCTGGCCTGCCTGCCCCTGCGGACGCTGGCCCCCCTGGCCACCTTGAGCGCCCTGGCCCTGACGGCGACGTCCCCCCTGGCCCTGACCTCCTTGACCGGCCTGACCTGCAGGACGCTGACCGCCTTGATCGGCCTGTCCCTGCGCCGCATTATTTCCGGCTGCTTTGCCCGCGATGCCTTCCTGCGTCTGGACCACTTCCTTGATCGTGCCATCTTCGTTGAAGAAGAGTTCATCAACGCAGACAGAACGGCGGAGGCTCTGGCCTCTCTGACCGTCGCGGTTCAGCGTACCGTTATGGTAGAAGAGATAGGTGTGGCCTTTGAAGTCGACCACGCCGGGGTGAATGGTGAAGCTGTTGCGAGCGGGGCCGGTAACTTGTCCACGGAATGTCCAGGGCCCGCGCGGTTTTTCGGCTGTGGAATAGTTGATGGTTTCGCCGCCGCCACCGCCGGAACCGGCGTAGATATTGTAGTAGAGGCCGTTGCGCTTATAGAGCCACGGACCTTCGATGTAGCGCTGGAGCTTCAGATCGGTGATCTCGCCGTCGATCTCGGTCATGTTGTCTTTCAGCTTTGCGATGAAGGAATTCTGTCCCCATGCAAGCCAGGCGGTGCCGTCGTCATCGATGAGCACGGTCGGGTCGATGTCGTTCCAGCCGCGGCCGGGAGTGTCCTTGTCCTCGACCAGCGGTTTCGGATGCGGTTTGAACGGACCGACCGGGGTGTCGCCGATGGCCACGCCGATGCACTGTCCTCCGGACGGAGTGTTGTAGGTGACGTACCAGTAGAACTTGTCGCCTTTCTGAATGCACTGTGCAGCCCAGGCGATGCCTTTCTTGCCGTTCGGGAAGTCTTCCGGGCGGAGCTTGACGCCATGGCTGCGCCAGTGGATCATATCGGTCGTGGAGTAGACGCGCCAGTCGGCGATGTTGTAGTTGCCGGGAAGGCCGATGTTCTCGCCGTCCTTGTAGATATCTTCGCCGGTATAGACGTACAGGCGGTCGCCGACCACAAGCGGGGCGGGGTCGCACGTCCAGGCGTCCGTAAAGATCGGGTTTCCGCTTGGCTCCAGGTCGACGCCGTCATAGAGGACGTCCTTGGAGTCGGCGGCGGAGACGGTCGCCGAGAACGCAATGGCCGCGGCCGCACCGAGGAGAAGATGATGGAATTTCATGGTTCACCTTTCATATTTGGTAAGTGGGGGTGGTTAAAAAGGATGACGCGGGGATGGAGGCCATTCTTCGTCCTCGCGGTCATAATGTAACGTACAGAGCTGTGTTTTTCAAACTGATTCAGAATGTGTTTCTGTTTTTGCGCAGCCTTTTTTCTGTTTTTTTGAAACAGAGAACGTTACATACCGTAAAGGCATCTCTCGCTTTTCCATGCTAAGATTCCAACCACATTCGCAAACTGACATTTCGAATGACAACTTATTCCGAACATACTGTGAAATGCCGTCTGTGCAACCACTCCCAGACCGTCTATCTGTTAGGCTCATGCAGCACATTTGGAGCTCCCGATCTGGATACTCGTCCGGCAGAGATGGCGCGTAGTGCAATCATGTCGATGCTGCAGGTCTGCCCTGAATGCGGATTCGCCTCATTCGATATTTCCGATGAAGTCGGGGACACCGAAGCTGTCAAGGCTCTTCTTGTCGGTTTCCCAAAAAGTGAAACCATGTCAGACGCCTATTATAGGGCGGGAGAAATCGCCAGACAGATTTCAAACGATCACGGAGACGCTTTCGTTTACTATCTTCGGGCTGCTTGGAGCGCAGACGACGAGGAGGATGCGCAAAAAGCAAAAGAGATGCGGAGTTTCGCATTGAAAGAGAAGATGATTCTGCTCAAAAGCGTGAAAACGCCGGCTGTGGAAGATTTCCTTCAAGCCAGCGATATCGCCCGCCGTGCGGAGGAATTCGATGCAGCGGGCGACCTGATTGCCAGCTTGGATGGGAAAGAAATGAAACCATTCATCCGGAATCTTGTCGCATTCGAGAAGGTGCTGATTGAGCAGAAAGACACGGCCTGCCATTCCGTATCCGAGGTTTCCACTTCGGATGAAGAATGAATCGAAAAGTGGAATGTCACGGAAACGTGCTTCGCGCTCTTCGCCCGGCTGTAGCCCATGCCGAGGAACATTGCTTCTCCCGGCTGCCATCCGTTGAAGGTCTTCGAATTAACCTTACCGACGAAGCCCGCCACTTTCCGAATGAAGGAGTTCGTCAATCTTGAAACGCGCATGGTTTTCGTGTGCGTCTCCCGCAGTTCGGCGGTCGGGATGTCGACACCGGCGATCTCCATTTCCGTGCCGTGCTTCCCGTTCCATCCAATCGCTCCGCCTGCATCAATCGAACCGTATGCGATACGCTGATCAATAGCGAACGACACATGCTTTGTTCCGGCACCACAGTCGAAACTGATGGTGGACTCCTCGTCCTCCTCGTCATCGCCATAAGATTCCGTGCTGGTCTCCGCTCTGTACGTCGCGTTCACCTTGAACGTGGTGTCTCCCTCGCGGCTGTCGATCTCGATGGCATCCAGCGGAAGACTGTGCAGCGTCTTCGGGGCCGTGTTGAGGACGGCAGTCAGCGCGGCATCCTCGTCCGCGGCATCGAAAACGATATACGGGACTTCGACCGACGTATATCGTCCCCAGCGGTCGATGCTGGTAGCGTGCTCCTTATAGTTCTGTTCAACTTTTGCCGCCATAGTATCTCCTGTAAAGTTTGAAAAAACTGGGGAGCCTCGCGGCTCCCCGTGCCCAAAGCCTGAGGCAGAGGGGGTGTAGTGCTTATCCGTAAGTCAGGGCTTTTTCCTGCCCGATCTTCTTCAGCAGCTTGTTCGTCTGCTGCGTGTTCTTCGCCATCTGCTCTGTCGCTTTTGCAGTCCGTTCCTGCGCACCGCCGCCGAGGAGAGCATCCAATGCTTCCGAACTCCATGCCCCCATCGACTTCTCTCCGGCAGAGGAGATTTCCTGAATCTTCACCTCGGAGCGTTCCGTCTCCTCGGCGGCGGTTTCTGTCCGTTCGCGGATTTCTTCGACCCTATCAGCTTTCTCCGCAGCTTTCTGCTTGACCTCGTCCATAGCTTCCTGCCAGGCGGCCCGTGCGCTGGCGATCTCATCAGCAGCCCCGGTGAGAGCGTCCTGATATGCTTTCTGGTGTTCCAGAATCTCCTGCGTCTGTGCTTCGTCAGCACTGGCATTCGCTCTGTCCCAGTCGTCGTTGATGCTCGCAAACTCGGCCTTTCTCTGCGCGGATGCCTGTGCTTTCGCATTCTCTCTAGCGCTCTTCCGTTCATTGTATGCTCGTTCGACGCGGGCGATTTCGGCCTCGACTTCTTCGTCGGAGTCGAAGAAACCCTTCGTCTTGATCCAGACCTTCTGGATTTCCAGAACAGTCTTTTCGAATGCCGCAATGATGCCGTTCCAAATGAAAGCCCACGCATCCTGCATGGCGTTGCCAATGGATTTCAGACCGTAGAGCAGACCGTACCACAGGTTGTTTCCGAGCTTCAAAATCGAGTAGACGATAACCGTCCAGCTGTCGGCAAGGAACATCTTCAAACCCGCCCACGCTTTCTTCAACGGCTGGAGTCCGGTCAGCCAGGCGAGCTTCAGAGCGGCGAGGCCGACTCTGGCTGCTCCGGCGAGGTCGCCGGACATGAAGGCCGTCTTGATGGCCTCCCAGGTCTGCCCTGCGATGTCTCGGATTGAGGTGAACGCGCCTGTAACGTCCTCTGCAAGTTCGCTCGCCTCGGCTTTGCAGGCCGCCCACGCTCCCGTCAGTTCCCACACGACCGCAATCACGGCAGCCAAAGCCGCTCCAATCAGGAATGCGGGAGAGGTGATGGCCGCCCACATCGCCAGAGCGATAACCTTCGTGGCGACCATCGCGGTCTGCAGGAGACCGAACAATCCGATCAATCCCTGGATGGCAACCATCGGAGCGAGGACAGCAGCCTTCACCACCGGCAAAATTGGAACAGGTCCGACACCTGTTTCCGAAAGGATGTACCGTACAATACCACGCGCATACGCGAAAGTCAAGCCCGAAAACGAAAAAAGGCTGGCGGAGCGAGTCCCCGTCAGCCATAACCCTTAACCTCTTGAGGAATGGGATAATTCTTCAAAAAGGCTTTATAATCTACACCGGAAACGCAAAAAGTCAAATGATACGACGAAAAATAACGGAAACGCGAGAAAGGCCTCTGTTTCGCGCGACGTTCAAGCGCGAGCATGAGGCCGGACGAGGCCGAAAGGCCCCCGCAAATCGCCCCAAAAACGCGAAATTCGGCCTTCCTCGAAAATAGCACGGGGTCGAAAAAACCGACCTCGAAAAAAACGAAAAGGTACTCCTTGGGGGTCTATGCTCTATGGCGCGCGGAAGGACTCCCCCTAATAGGCAGAGTTTCCGCGGCTGTCCGAATGTTTTACTTTTTGCCGTTTAGGGGGTTGCAAAGGGCGATTTGACGGGGCTTGCGGGCGTTTGCCGGTTTGGGATCATACTGGCAAAACGCGACAAATCGCGTTTGTCGGGGGGTGGATTTCTTAGGCACATATAATTTGCTCAATCATTTGTCCTTGCGGGGAAGCAGCACGTTGAATGGTGCGCCAAGGTTGCTTCTGCGTACACGTTCCGGGTAGAACACGATACGCTCGACAGCGGCTGCGGGATCGACCATTACAACTTTGAACGTATGCAGACCTGCTTCTTTCACATCGTGAGTCACGCGCACTTTGCGGACATTTTCGAACACCTCGTTGTTCAAACGTTTGAACTGACGAGACAAGGTGTCAGTGACCTGAACTGGTTCATTGTCGAACGCTGTTCCGATACGGAGTTCACGGATATTCAGAACTCCGGAAGTCGGATTGTCAGGGAAGATCGGCAGGATTTCCACATCGACCGTTACCTTGCCGGGTTCCGCGATATATACGTTGTATTCCAGCGTGGGAGCGGCATCCGGAGGCAATACGGACGGTGTCAGTGCCGGAATAATAGCCATGTCGCCAAAGCCGTCCCAGCGTCCCATGCCGGAAATGCTTTCCCAGTTCACGCCGTTTGCACCTGTCTTCTTCGTGAAACCGGCGGCAGGAATTACAATCGCATCAGACAGACTGCCGTAATAACGGTATTCCTGATTCGGGAGTTTTGGAGCATCCTGTTTCTTTGTCTTGACCGTAACACTGACAGGTTTCATGCCCTCGGAAGTGATGGTAAAGTTTGTCGCCGCACTGCCTGTCGGCACGTGGTTCCAGTCAATCGAAACATAGACGACCTCATCTTTGGAACCTTCCACCATCACATCTTCACGGGAAAGTTTCACACTTGGAGTCGTGGCCCTCAGATGACATTGGATGCTTCCGTTCCTGGAACGATTGAAAAGGGTAATCGGGTATTTCTGGTCGCTCATGGAATCGAATTCGGGCAGGACAAGGCTTTCGACCTGATGTGGCGCGGCTTTCTCGTTGCCCTCCACAACAACGCCGAGCGCAGGTTCGGCCGCAGGTGTCGGCATCTGCGAGATGCGCGGCAGGGAGTTGTTCGACGGCATGCTCCACTGCGTATAGCCGATGTGCTTGTCCGACATCATGTTTTTCCACTTGCCGCTGGCCATTTCCGCGCTGTTGTAGTAATCCGAGAGCTGTTTGTCTTTCTCGAAGAGGTCCTGCGCCTTCTTAAGCGAGTCCGACGCACTGGCACGTCCCTGTTTCGCGAACTGGTCGGCCTTGGCAAGTTCCGTGTAAATCTGTGCGGTTCCGGCACCTGCGACGACAGGATAATACACCAGCTGATAATACGCATCCGCATATTCCTTCGGCATTTTCGATTTCAATGCTTCGGCACGGTCTGCGATCTTCTGCCATTCAGATGCAAAGTTGTCCGCCTCATTATAGTTCACGGCACTCCAGATGCGCGTCTGCTGGATTTCCGGCTTGCGGATATGGTTCAGCTGGATATATCGCGAAATCAGGTCAGCGCATTCCTTCGCGTACTCGGTCGGGAACGCCTTTGAGCACCAGTTGACGAGCCATTGATCCAGGTTGTCGAACGGTATCTTATCCGGATTCCAGGCATAATCCAGGAAGAAATCAATTTCCGCTTCCTTCGGTTTCAGGTCGCCTACGTTCACAATCCAGAGACCATGAATCCCGTATTGATAGGCGAGATACAACTGTTGCCAGATTTGCGGAATCTCACGTGTGCTGATCCAGCGGTCATTCCAGGGACCCCCGTTCATGTCGATGTGATAATAGAGTCCCAGCTGGTCGGGATGTTTGCGGGCATCCTCCCTCGGCAGTTCAAGAAGATAACCGAAATTGCTGTCGCTGAACGTGATGATAACGTCTTCCGGAGGACGGACGCCGCGATTGTAGAAAGTCCAGATTTCGTTGAACACCACCCACATCTGCGGAACTGTCGCCGGATCACGACCATATGCCTCACGGATGAGTTCACGCTGATCCTGGAACAACTGATGAAGCATTTCAACATTGCTGTCAAACTGCGCATTCGGATCAAGCGGCAGGTCGCCGTCACCGCGAAGTCCCACAGTCGGCAGATTGTCGAACTTGGCGTTCCGTTTCAGGCCTTCCAGCCAGAATTTTCTCATATTCTCGCCATTCTCACGGTAGTTCCACGCGCCAAGCTGACGGCTACGCTTCGTCCACTCCTCCTGATTGCGCATCAGCGGTTCGTGGTGACTGGTTCCCATGATCACACCGTATTCATCCGCCACAACCGGGTTCAGCGGGTCGTCTTCGTTGAACGCCTTGCCCCACATCGCAGGCCACAGATAGTTGCCCTTCAAGCGGAGAATGAGCTCGAACATGTGCGCGTACATCTTGGAATTGATGCCGCCGAAATTCGCGCGGGACCAATTGCCGAACGACGGTTCCTCGTCGTTGATGAAGATGCCGCGGAACTTCACCTTCGGCGGCCCCTGCACGAATGTACCAGACGCAATGTAGAGAGCGTCATGCTTCTTGGCCGGGACATCAGCCCACCAGTACCAAGGGGAGACGCCGATCTTCTCGGAGATGTCGTAAATACCGAAGATGGTGCCGCGCTTGTCGCTTCCCGCGACAACAAGGTTGCCATCCACAGTCTGAATCAGGAACGATTCCCACTGGCCTTTGATCTTCGAAACGTCAATCTTCTTGGCTTCAATGAGACCGTCGATGAGCTTGCTCTTGCCGATCGTGCCGACCACCACGGCTCCTGCTTCGATCTTAGAGGCGTCCGTAACGACATCTGACTCTTTGCCGGTCACTCTGCCGATATCGGTACCGAGGTCTTTTGCCGCGAGGAGCACACCCGGCCAGTCATCGGAGTCGACCAGTATCTTAGCGGATTTGCCGTCTTTTGCGAGCGTGAATGCACCGGCTTTGCTGTTGAACAGCACATAAGGAGTTGCGGCTGCGTTCAGCTTCAATGCCTGTTGTTCCGCCTTACTGTCAGTGGACTGAGTTCCGTTCGCGCAGCTAACATACGCGGCGGCAAGAGCCAGAGTGCATCCGGCAGAAAGAATGATTTTTTTGATCACGTTAAAAATCCTTGTGCGAGGTGTTAGAGAATGACGGTTATTAGTTAATTGTACTCAAAAGCAATATACACCTCGTTTTGATAAAAATCAATAGCTGTTTGTTTCGATTTTAAAGTTTTTTCGACAAGATTCGGTGATTGGTGAAAACGAATTATCTTTAGCCTATAACCAAAAGAAAGGAACCCTCAATGCAAATCCAAAACGTACCGATCACATCGGTCAAACCCTATGAGAAGAATCCGCGGTTCAATGACGATGCTGTGGATGCCGTCGCAAAATCGATCAAAGAGTTCGGGTGGCAGCAGCCGATTGTAACGGATAAGGACATGACCGTTATCTGCGGCCACACGAGATTAAAGGCAGCAGAGCGCCTCGGACTGACGGAAGTCCCGGTCATCGTCGCGGACAACTTGACGCCCGAACAGGTGAAAGCCTACCGCATCGCCGACAACAAAACCGGCGAGCTCGCGGAATGGAACTACGACCTGCTCCCGTTCGAGATCAAAGACCTGCAGGACGCGAACTTCGACCTGTCCCTCCTGGGCTTCGATACAGACGAACTCGACAAGCTCCTGAACGGCGATGCCGACAAGCAGGTGGCGACAGGCGAGACGGAGCCGGACGCCGTGCCGGAAGCCCCGGAAGTGGCGGTCAGCGTTCGCGGCGAGGTGTACCAGCTCGGCGAACACCGGCTGATGTGCGGCGACAGCACGGACGCCGCCGACACGGCCAAGCTGATGGGCGAGGACAAAGCGATTCTGTACCTCGTTGACCCGCCGTACAACGTAGCCCTACAGGGAAGCAACGGCCTGACCATTCAGAACGACGATATGTCCGATGCTGACTTCCGCAAGTTCCTCAACGGCGCGTTCAAGTGTGCATCGGGCGTGTTGGAACCGGGAGCTGTGTTCTACATCTTCCATTCGGACAGCGAGTCTGCGAACTTCCGACTGGCGGCGAAGGAGAACGACCTGGAGGTGCATGAGACGCTTTACTGGATCAAGAACAGTTTCGTGCTCGGAAGGTTCGATTACCAGTATCAGAGCGAGTCCGCCCTCTATGGATGGAAGCCCGGAGCCGCTCATCAGTGGTATTCTGACCGCTGCCAGACGAACTTGCTCCACTTCGACAAGCCGAAATGCAACGATGCGCACCCCTCGATGAAGCCTGTCGAAATGCTGGTCTACCTTGTCCAGAATTCGTCCCGACATGGGGAAATCGTCCTCGACAACTTCGGCGGCAGCGGCTCGACGCTGATTGCATGCGAACAGACAGGGCGCGTGTGCAGGATGATGGAGCTGGACGAACACTATTGCGACGTCATCCGTCGCCGCTGGGCTGAGTTCAAGCACGGAGAAGGATGCGACTGGAAGCGGCTGACTCCGGCGATTCAAGGCGAAACTATCGAACAAATGTAAGGCACTTTATGTACAAAACAAGCGAATGGGTTTCTCTCGGTCATCCCGACAAAATGGCCGATTTCATTTCGTGTTACATCCTCGACCGATACCTGGAACAAGACCCGATGACACGGTATGCACTCGAAGTCATGGTCAAGGATAACATCGTCACGCTCGGTGGCGAGATCACCAGCAAGGCGCAGTATTCCGCGGAAGACATCGCGGCTTTCGTGCGGGTCGCGGTCAATCAGATCGGATACACGCGGGCATATCAGCTGTTCTGGGGCGAAGAGAACACCATCAGCGGAAACAATGTTCTGGTCGCGGAGCATATCAGTCAGCAGTCGCCGGACATCGCGCAGGGGGTGAACGGCGGGGGCTTCGGAGACCAGGGCATTTTCTGGGGCATGGCCACGAACACACCGGAGACGGATTACATGCCGAAGGACTGGTGGCTTGCCCGCAAGATCGGGAAGCACCTGTACGACACTCGATATGCCGGACTGGACATCAAAACGCAGGTCACGATGAAGGACGACCGGATTGAGGAGATCGTCGTCGCCATCCCGATGAACCATCGCCACTTCGATTCCGACATCGGGAACGCGGTCGCGTTCTGCTGCAATGGCAGCCGGGAATACAAGCTTCACATCAACGGCACGGGCAAGTTCGTGAAGCACGGCCCTGTCGGGGACTGCGGCGTGACCGGCAGGAAGTTGGCGGTCGATTTCTATGGCGGGAACTGCAAAATCGGCGGCGGCTCACCCTGGACGAAGGATGGCACGAAAGCCGACCTCTCGCTGAACCTTCTTGCCAGAGCAAGGGCGCTGTCCTACGTCAAGGAGCATCCCGACTGCCCGGAGGTGTTCTGCGCGATCTCCTGCCGTATCGGCTCGCCGGAGATTCTGGTCGTGTTCACCGACCGGCAGGGCAACGAGCTTCTTGCGTACCGCGAATGCATCAGCCCGGACGAGCTCATCAAGCACTTCCGCCTTCGGGAGCCGAGGTTCGCGGAGATGTGCAGAAACGGACTCTTCACATGATGGCGGCGTTCACCTGGATCATCACGTTCGTCAGCCTCGCAGGAACGGTCCTGAACGTCAGGAAGAACATCCTGTGCTTCTACCTCTGGGCGGTCGGGAACATTGCCTGGCTCGGCTTCGACGTCGCGTCGGGGCTGTTCAGCCGGGCTGTGCTCGACACCGTCCACCTCGCGTTCGCCATCTGGGGGATATTCGCGTGGAGGAAGGACGAAACCCGCCCATCCAAGTGATGGGCGGGGAGTATGTGGCCTGGTTTTATTCCGTCAAAGCATGAATCGCATGAAAGATGTCATCGGTTTCAGCCATGCCGCCCTTGCCGTTGCCGGAGTCGACAGTTCGGACGTCAAGCAGCCGGGAGAGTTTCGCGAGATTGTCCTGAAGAATCGGACTGTTCCACATCTGTTCGTTCATGGTCGGTGCGAGAAGGATTTTCCCGCGGAAGGACAGCGCCGTGGTCGTCAGGGCGTCATCGGCGATGCCGGATGCGAATTTGCCGATGAAGTTGGCCGTGCAGGGAGCGACGACGAGTGCATCCGCCCACACCGCCCAGGAAACGTGTTCCGGAACAGGCTGATATTCGGCGAAAAGGTCGGTCAGGACGCGGTTTTTCGAGAGGGTGAGGAAGAGCTGCGAGGAAATGAGCTGAAGCGCATTTCGTGTCATGATGACCCGCACGTCGAATCCGGCGGAAACGAGTTTCGAGCAGAGGTCTGCCGCCTTGTAGACCATGATGCCGCCTGTGACGCCGAGGATGATATTTTTGCTCATGGTTGTACTCCTGTGGTATTGGTTGAGCGTGAGGAATCCGGACCTCGTGTTTCAGTGAAACTTCCCGATCACGATAATGGCGACCGCCAGTCCGAGAATGGTGAGGAGGATGTAGATTAGCAGGCGTTTTCCCGGCGAGGCCGGTTTCGAGCAGCAGCAACAGGGTGTCTGTTTCTGTTCGGGCTCCTTTTCGCAACAGCAAGACGCGGGCGGTTCCGGTTTCGGGGAGCCGCAGCCGCAGGAACAGCATGAACCGTTCTTTTCCGCGTTTTTCGAAAGGATACCAAGCAGCTCCTCGACCGAGAGGACCTCTCCGGCGGCAACGATCCTGCCGTCAATTTCGAGGGCGGGTTTCGCGGGCAGATTCGCATTTGCGATGGCTTCCGCGTCCGTGACTTTTTCGATGTCGGCATGGATGCCCAGCGTGTCCAGTGCGGCCTGAACGTTTTCAAGGAGCTGTACACATTTCTGACAGCCTCCTCCGTAAAGAACGATTTTCATGGTAGCCTCCGTGGTTATGGGGTAAGCAGGATGTTTTGAAGAAGATTGAACAGGTGTCCGACCAAGATGATGCCGAACGTGCAGATGCCGATGAAGATCCAGAGGAGTTTCGGCTTGACGACCCGCCGGAGCATGACCAGCGACGGCAGGGACAATGTGGTAACAGCCATCATGAAGGAGAGAACGACACCGAGCAGCGCGCCTTTTCCAAGCAGGGCCTCCGCAATGGGGATCGTCCCGAAAATGTCGGCGTACATCGGAATGCCGACCACTGTGGCGACGATCACGCCAAGCGGATTGGTCCCCCCCAATGTGCGGATGACAACCTCCTCCGGAATCCAGTTATGAATCAGTGAGCCGATCGCCACGCCGCACAGAACGTAGGGGTAGACTTTCTCCGCCGTCGAGAGGACCTGTTCCCATGCGTAGACACAGCGCGCCCGGATCGTGAGCGACGACTGTTCCGTATCATGAAGAGTATCCGCGCCGATGATGTTTTCCACCTGATTGTCAAGCCGGAGCTTTTCGATCAACGTGCCGCCCGCCACAGCCACGATCAGGCCGAGGACCACGTATGCAATCGCGACTTTCCAGCCGAATATGCTCGTCAGGAGCACGACGCTGCCCAAATCCACCATCGGAGAGGAGATCAGGAAGGAGAAAGTCACGCCCAGCGGAAGCCCGGCTCTCGTGAACCCGATAAAGAGCGGGATGGAGGAACAGGAACAGAACGGCGTGACCGTTCCAAGCAGAGCGGAGACGATTCGAGCCGTAATGCCGTTGAAGCGTCCCAGAATCCTGCGACTGCGTTCAGGCGGGAAAAAGCTCTGGATGTAGGAGATGATGAAAATCAGGAAGCAGAGAAGCAGCATGATTTTGATGACGTCGTACAGGAAGAAGTGCAGAGTTCCTCCGATTCGACTGTCGATATCAACGTTGGCGGCGAGCAGGCCGCGTCCCAGCAGACGTTCGAGCCAGTTCATTCCGAGAAGTTCGTCTTGGATGAATTTCCACATGTAAGGGTTCCCTATGTTAATCTATATATCTAAATATGTCGATATTCAGGAGCCAAAAAAGAGAAAAGCGTTGGTTCAGAGAATGAATCATGCGTCCTTGCCGTCCTGGCCGGAAATCGCGTTCAGGTATGAAACGGCTTTGCGGAATCCTTCCGGGGAAAGCGAGTAGTGCATCCACTTGCCGTCCTTGCGTCCAACGACCAGCCCAGAATCGCACAGGATTTTCATATGATGCGAAAGAGTGGACTGTCCGACGTTCAAGGCGTCAAGGAGCTTGCATGCGCATTTCTCTCCGCCCATAAGCAGCTTGAGGATTTTCACGCGGTTTTCGTCGCAGAGTGCCTTGAATACTGTCGGTATTTTTTTCTCGTCGAGTCTCATGATGTAGCCTTCGCGTTTGCATGAACAAAGATAATATATCGTCATTTGTCGATATGTCAAGGGGCTTTCTTCAAAAAAACATAAAAGCTCCTCCGAAGAGGAGCGGCGGCTGTCATGCCGCGATCACGAACTTGCCCTTGACGTCGCTCTTCACGATGCGGGGATGCTCCTTCGTGTTGATTTCACGGAAGATGCTCCCGTAGAGGGTCTGTTCCGGCGTTTTGCAGTCGGTCGGCGTCCACAGCTGGCGTTCGAGGATGGCTTCAAGGATTTCCTTGCAGTTCATCGGATGTTCGGGTCCGGCGTCCTTGAGAACGATGACTGCGGCATTGAGCAGGGAGAGACGTTTGATCGGCTTGTCGGATTCATGCGCGGGATTGATGGCGTACTCGTCTTCCTGATCCTCGCCGGAAGGCGTAAACTCGGCAACCTCGTCTTCGGGGACGACCTCGACGGTGGCGGGGGTGCCGGATTCGGCATCTGCGGCCGGAGCCTCCGGCTCTGCCGCTTCCTGCTCGGAGGTCTCCACGGCGGCTTCAGCCTGTTCGGCCTGCGGTCCCTGCGTTGAAGCTTCTGCGGATTCCTGCTCGGTCTGCACCGTGGCCTCGGTCTGCGGTTCCGCGTTTGCGGGCGCGGGCTGTTCCCCGTCGAGCTGAACCCGGCTCTCCGGCACATTGAATTCCTTGTTGTTCGCGAGGCTGCACACGCGGACTGCGCCGTCGAGGATTTCGACGACCTTTGCGTAGATGAGGTTGCGACCGACTTTGACGCGGATAAGGCTTCCGACTTTGACTTCGTTGATGCTCATGGTTTACCTCCTGTTTGAGTGTTGTTGGTGAGCTTATTCGAGCGGACGACATTACTTAAAGCGCATGTTTCCGCTTTGTCCAGTCGAAATTGAACTTAAACCCAGATAAAATCGAATTAAAAACCAGAAAGGATGGCTTTTCATGGAAAAACAGCGAAACCTGCTGGCCTTGACGCCGGAACAGGTCGTGGACGTTCTGGTCAAGTCCGGATATCGGGCTATGACCTTGGAACTTCTGCATAGCGACTTTGACGCGGGCGCACCACGCAACGCCGACGGCACAGTCAATTTTATTCACTACATGGCGTGGATTTTGAAGGAGATCAACAGTAATGCCAATGAATCCGAGCAGACTCAAGCCGATTGAAATCGTCCGAATTGTAAATACGACGCCGCTGATGGCGGTACTGAATGACCGTCAGCTCAGGCGGCATCGCGACCGTGCAGGCTTCCGCATCAGCGAGGACGGCGGACAGACCGTGAACCTGTTCAAGTACGCTGCATGGCTCCGTTCTGAACTCATGCTCAGGCAGAGCGAGACGCCGCTGACTTATGAGGAAAAACGGAATGCGGCACGGGCGAGGAACCTCGCGCTCGCGACCGCGGGTCGTGACATCGGAGAACTGCCGGATGTCGTGAACCCGGAAAGGAAGAAGCGGTGCCGGACGAATTTCAGGATGTTTTGCGAGGAGTATTTCCCGGAAACGTTCTCTCTGGAATGGTCTCCCGACCACCTCAAAGCCATCCATAAAATCGAGACAGCGGTTTTGAAGGGCGGCCTGTTCGCTCTGGCAATGCCCAGGGGCAGTGGTAAGAGCAGCCTTACAGAGGTCGCCGCCATCTGGGCCATGCTTTACGGTCACCGCGAGTTCATCATGCTCATCGGAGCCACGGAGTCGGCGGCCTTGGAACTGCTCGATTCCCTCATGACCGAATTTGAAATCAACGAGCATCTTGCCGCCGACTTCCCTGAGGTCTGCTATCCGATTCAGCAGCTCGACGGAATCGCGAACAGATGCGCCGGTCAGCTTTATCACGGAGAAAGAACACGCATCACATGGACGAGTAATGAAATCGTGCTCCCGACGATCAAGGGAAGCGCTGCGAGCGGCATCGTGGTGCGCGTGGCGGGCATCACCGGCCGAATCCGCGGCATGAAATATAAGCGACCGGACGGCCGCAGTGTTCGACCGAGCCTCGTGGTAATCGACGATCCCCAGACCTCGGAGTCGGCCGGTTCCCTGGAACAGACCCGCAAGCGCATCCGCGTGCTTGCGGGGGACATCCTCGGTCTTGCCGGACCCGGACAGAAGATTTCGGGTATCATGCCCTGCACGATCATCAGACCGGGCGACATGGCCGACATCATCCTCAACAGGCAGACGCATCCGGACTGGAACGGCGAGCGCACGAAAATGGTGTACGAGTTCCCGAAGAACATGAAGCTGTGGGAGCAGTACGCCGAGATTCGTGCTGAGGCTCTGCGGGAGGAAGGCAACTTCCGAAGGGCGACCGAGTTCTACGAGGCACACCGTGCGGAGATGGACGAAGGGGCGAAGGTGAGCTGGGAAGCGCGATATAACCACGACGAGATCAGCGCCCTTCAGCATGCCATGAATTTGAAGTTCCAGGATGAGATCGCATTTGCCGCCGAGTACCAGAATGATCCCTTGCCCGAAGACACGGGTGGCGAGGAGATTCTGAGCATTGACGCCATCTGCGCGAAGATCAACGGGCTCCCGCACAACAAGGTTCCGCTTGCCTGCGACCGACTGACGCTGTTCATCGACGTCCAGAAGGCATTACTGTTTTATGTGGTAACGGCATGGGCGGAGAACTTCACCGGGAGCGTCATCGATTACGGCTCCTGGCCCGACCAGCATCGGCGCGAATTCTCCCTCGCGGACGCCAATCCGACCATCCAATCCGAGTTCCCTCGTGCCGGGCTTGAAGGCGGCCTGTACGCAGCTTTGACCGCGCTGACCGACGACTTGCTCGGTCGCGAGTGGGAGCGAGAGGACGGAGCTGTGCTGAAAATCGAACGGGCGCTGATCGACGCAAACTGGGGTCAGTCGACCGACCTGGTCTATGAATTCTGCCGTGAATCCAAGTTCGCCGGAATCGTACTGCCGAGCCACGGCCGCTATGTCGGTGCAAGCTCGAAGCCGATGACGGAATACCGCAAGCAACCGGGCGACCGTCTGGGCTTCAACTGGATGATGCCGTCTGTGGCGAAGAAACGCGCCGTCCGGCACGTCATATTCGACAGTAATTTCTGGAAGAGCTTCGTCCATGCGCGCCTCGCCGTGGCTATCGGAGACAAAGGCTCGCTCACGCTCTACGGACGCATCCCCGGAGTTCACCAGCTCCTCGCCGAACACCTGACAGCTGAATACCGGGTCAAGACTTCCGGTCGCGGCCGCACGGTGGACGAATGGAAGCTGAAGCCGGAACACCATGACAACCACTGGCTGGACTGCCTCGCGGGATGCGCGGTGTGCGGGTCTATGCTCGGATGCACTCTGCCGGAGTTCGGAGCCGTGACGTTGAAGAAGAAAGGCCGCATAAAACTGTCCGAGCGCACGGGGACGCATATCACGACGGCGGAACCTCGGAAGAAACTGAAGCTGTCCGACCTCAGAAAATAGCATAGGAAAGGATTCGAAATAATGAAAACGGACGATGAACTCGATTCGATATGGCGGCTTTTGGCCGCGGCTATTCTCAGATACTATGGAGCCGAGGTCGAATCTGCATTAAATACGCAGAAAGTATCGCCATAGCATTTGCTATCCGTCCAAAGCGATGCTTAACTATTGTCCGAGCTCAGCTTCGGATAATCTGAGGCTGTCTGCCCTCACCAAACAACATAGGAAAGGATTCGATATTATGGAACCGAACGATGAATTCAGACAGCTGTGCCTGCTGTTCGCCGCGGCTATTCTCAGATTTTATGGGGCCGAGGTCGATTCTGCATTAAATACGCAGAAAACATCGGTTTAGCATTTGCTATCCGCCCGAAGCGATGCTTAACTATTGTCCAAGCTCAACTTCGGGCGAATCAACCTCAAAACAAGGAGAAAAACGGATGAACGAACTTGCTATGAATGTTCGAGAAGAACTGCTCGAACTCCAAGACATGAAGCTTGCGCAGCTCAAGCAAAAATGGCTTGCGCTGTATGGGACAGAGGCTCCGAACTTCGGCATACAGTTCCTGCGGCGGAGACTGGCATACCGCATCCAGGAACTCGCATACGGCGGCGTGACCGAGCCCACGCTCAAGAAAATCCGGGAAGTCAATGTCCCGCCCACCAGAGGCTATCGGAAGAAACTGAATCTTCGCGCAGGCACGATCATCTGCCGCATCTGGCACCGGAAGAGATACGATGTGACGGTCTTGCAGAATGGATTCGAATGGGAAGGGAAGCTCTATCCCACGCTCTCCGCAATCGCCAAGAAGATCAGTGGAACCAACCGGAACGGCCTGGAATTCTTCGGAATTCAGAAAGGATGAATATGGAAGAAAAACAGATCAAGCGTGTGGCCATCTACACGCGAAAAAGCACGGACGAAGGGCTGGACATGGAGTTCAATAGCCTTGACGCCCAGCGCGAGGCGGCGGAAGCATATGTCACCAGCCAGAAAAGCAAAGGCTGGGTATGCCTTCCGGAACGATATGACGACGGCGGCTTTTCGGGTGGGACTACGGATCGTCCCGCCCTCAAGCGCCTCCTCGACGACGTGAAGAATGGAAAGGTCGATGTGGTGTGCGTCTACAAGATCGACCGACTGAGCCGAAGCCTGCGCGACTTCCTGGATCTCCTGGACTTCTTCGACAGCAAGGATGTCGTCTTCGTCTCCGTGACGCAGGAAGTCAACACCAGCACGTCTGCCGGACGCATGAACCTGAACATCGTGATCTCCTTCGCTCAGTATGAACGTGAAATCATCGGGGAACGCATCCGCGACAAGATTGCGGCGGCGAAGAAGAAGGGAATGAACACGGGCGGGTTCCCTCCGATGGGGTACGAATCCGACCCGGCAACGAAAAAGTATCACATTATCCCGGAGGAGGCGGAGGTCGTGCGGAAAATCTTCGAGACCTACCTCAGACTCGGCTCGGCGAGGGACACCGCCGAGGAAATGAACCAGGCCGGATACTGCAAGCGGATACGGGTCAGCAAGCGAAGCGGAATCAAGTATGGGGGAACCAGATTTACGCCGGGATATATCTACGGCATGCTGAACAACCCGGTTTACGCCGGATACGTCAGGCACTTTGACAAGGTCTATCCCGGTGAGCACGAGGCTATCATCACGCAGGACATCTGGGACAGGACGCAGGCGCTCCTGAAGCTGAACAGTCCGCCGGAATGCCGCTATCCCGCGTCCGAGCGAATCAATCCGCTGAAGGGAATCGTCCGATGCGGATACTGCGGGTGCGCGTTGAAGCGGTCGTACACCAAAAGGGATAAGACCAAATGCTACCGCTACCTCATCTGCGATGCGGACAGCAAGAGAGTCAAGCACACATGCCCGCTTCGGCGCGTTCCTCTGAACGACCTTGAAGAAATCGTCGTGGAGGATATCAAGATCATGCTGTCCAAGCCGGATGTCTTCTTCAGGGTTATGTCGGAGGCGAAGGAGCTGGACCCGAATGGGTGCAACCTCACCTCGGAGCAGGTTCGCAAAGCTTTCGGTGACCTTGGCTCGGTCTGGAAAGTCATGTTCCCCGCCGAGCGGTTCAAGTTCATCCAGACCATCATCAAGAAGATCACCGTGTTCCGCGATCAAGTCAAAATCGAATACAACAAAAAGGCCCTCAGCGGGCTCGTCAAGGAGTAATCAATGCAGCAGCGCACAGTTCAGCCGCTCGTGAACGGCAACCTCGAAGTCAGTATCCCCGTCTATATCATGCGGGACAGAAACTCGTTGTCCCTGCACAAGGTCGTCGATGGGGAGAAGCTCAAATGGAATCGCCTCACACCTCTGCGGCGGAGGCTCGTTCTGGGGTATCAGCTCCTCGATAAGTGGGAGAAGAACCCGTTGAAATCGGGCCTGACGCTTTCCGAGGAGGAATCCATCGACCGTTCCCTGTTCCTCAAAATCATGGGGCTGGTCAACCTCGCGCCGGACATTGTCGAGGGCGTCATGGAGGAGCCGCCAAAGTTCGACTTCTCTATCAAGAAACTCTTCTCCCACCGGTTGCCGGACGACTGGAACGAGCAGAGGAAGTTCCTGGGGCTGCGGAAGAAGAATTATGCGGGGTGAGGGGGGATCTTGGGTCGTCGGTGTTTGGTTCCTGCTGTGGGGTGAGTTCACATGCCGTAACGGGTTGACTGTTACGGCATTTTTCTTTTTAAAAAGAGGGTGAAGATGCTTGCATTTCTTTTTTGATGAGTGTATATTGGAATTTGGAAGAGAATTCTGTAACTGTTGAATTCGTTTCCGGCTTTTTGCTTGGATTTTTTCTGAAAGCAGACAAGAAATCTTATCGAGGTTGCTATGCTCACTTTCGTTGGTCCATACAGTCAGCATCTATCCGATGCCGGGTGTTCAGACGCCTGGCAGGTTTCGTTATATCCTTGCGGAAAGCCACAATCATTCAGCCTCCTGCATCCTCAAACTAGGCGGGAGGCTTTTTTTGTTTTCCATAATGAACTTTCCCTCAATCTGAATTCAATTGAACATAATATATAACAAGAAGGTGAACTCGAAATGGCCGAATACATTATTTCCAGTGGTGTTATTAGCAATGGAATCACCCTTGAAAACGATTCCATGAGTGTTCTTGATGGTGGTGTTGCCAACAATACGACCATCTCTCAAGGGGGACTTCTCAACGTCAAAAGCGGTGGGACCGCTACAAATGTCGTTTGGACTCCATGTGTAGGAAAGATTAACATAGATGATGGCGCAAAAGTTTCTTTTGTTAACAAGTATTCTGGCGTGTATTTTGGATCAAATAATACGCTTCTGTCTCATGATTCCGTGATGGAATCAGTTGTTTTTTCAAATGGAACCATGTGTGTAATGTCTGATGGAAAAGCGATTAAACCCACTGCGGCGAATTGGAACGCATCTGTTTGTGTTTACAATGGAGGCATCGTTTCTAGCGCTTTGTTGAGTCGTGGCAGAATGGTTGTCTCAAGTGGCGGCTATGCAGATTATACAACGGTTAACAGCAATGGGGGAGTAAACGGTCTAGTTGTTTGTTATGGCGGTGTGGCAAACAATACAACAATCAACGATAATTCAGGTATTCTTGTTTCCGGAGGAGGAAAAGCAATTAACACTATAGTCAATAGTGGTAGCATGAGTGTTTTAAGTGGAGGGACAGCAGATTATACAAGCGTTAAGAGTCAGGGAATTCTTTATGTTTCAAGTGGTGGAACAGCAACAAATATCATATGGACTCCATGCGACGGAACGTTAAAAATAGATAATGATGCTTATGTTACATTTGCAAGTCAGTATTCCGGGGTGTATTACCGATCAAACAATGCGCTTGTACATGAATCGTTAGTAAAAGACAAGACGCTGAACAATATATGCGTTACATCTAATGGATCGGCTACAAACATTTTTGTTAGCAGTGGAGGGCGCATGTATGTGTTTGAAGGAGGGGTGGTAGAGAGCAGTCTTGTCAGTGGATATATGGCTAGCGTTTTTGTTTATAGTGGAGGGATGGTCAAAAGCACGACCCTTAATTATGAGGGAAGACTTGATGTCTTCCGCGGAGGATCGGTTAATGCAATGACCGTCGATCTTGGTCAGCTCTATGTTTACAACGGTGGTTATGCTTCATCTGTAACCATTATTGGGAAACAGGACCGTTCATGGGGTGATATTTACAATTTCGGCAGAGTTGATGATGTTATAATTGAGGATTATGGAGATTATTATGTATGTGAAGGCGGTGTAACCAGCAAAACAACCATCAATACCTCTGGAGGGCTTGAAGTCTCCTCTGGAGGACTTGCAAACAATACACTCGTAAATAATTATGGCTATATAAAAGTTTTTAACGGGGGCATAGCAAGTGGTGTATCAGTTAAAAGTGCAGGAAGTCTTACGGTTTTTAGTGGAGGAACGGCATCTGATGTTAAAATATCCAGAGGTGCGGTCATAAGTTTTGACGTAGCTTCCAGCACATTCCTGCATTGGACATCCAGTGGAACCACTTTTGAAATGAAAGATGCATTTATATCCGATTATGCAATAGTAAGTGGGGGGCAAGTGCGTGTTTTAGATGAAGGGGTTGTTCAAAATCTGACTCTTAATAATGGTTCCCTCTGCGTGTCTAGTGGCGGCAAGGTTAATTCCATAAAACAGGAAATGGGACAAATAACTGTTTCCAGCGGAGGAACGATTACTGGTCGCATGCTTTTCGCAGACGTTGATGGTGCTGGTATTTTTGCTACTGCAGGGGCGATTATAGATTTTGATTTGACTCAGACATCAGTTGGCGCAACAGCTCTTGTAAACAATCTTTCGCTTATTCAAGGTGCGCCTGATTACACTGTTACGGTTAAAAACAATCAAGAGTTAGGCCTTTATTCACTCGCAGATGTCGTAGAGGAATTTGATAAGACGATTACGGTAAAGAATACTGCTGGGGAAAAACTTGGTACACTTACTGTTGGTAGTTCATTAGAGGCAGAAAGCAGACAATATACCCTCATGTTGGAAGAAGGAAATCTGAATCTTGTTTGCGATAGCATTCCAACAACGGGCATAGTTATCGGCAACAATCAATCAGTCTCTATTGGAAAAGATGATGTTTATTTGAATACTACTGTCACATCCGGAGGTCAGTTCCATGTGTCTTCGGGGGGCATAGCAACAAACACGACAATAACCCCTGGCGGTAGTATGTTTATCTCCTCTGGCGGTACAGCGACAGATATTCTCTGGACTCCATGCGAGGGGCATGTTTATGTGAGGGGAGGAGATGCAACTTTTGTCAACAAGTATTCTGGCGTTTATTATGGGGCTAATAATCACCTGATTTCCAGTGGCACAGAGTTAAATTCTAAAACACTTGGCATGGGGGAAGAAATGAATGTGATGTCTGGTGGCACAGCAGACAACACATCAATACAGATCTTCGCAAGCATGTTTGTTTCCTCTGGTGTCGCTGTTAATAACACAAAGGTCAATGGGGGAGCATTTTATATTTCTTCCGGTGGTACAGCAAACAACACTGCGGTCAACGAAGATGGTCACATGTATGTTTCCTCTGGGGGTATAGTCAATAACACCACGATTTCCGGTGGTTTTTTGGAAGCCCAAGATAAGGGAGTAGCAAATAGTACAAATATTTATAGTGGGGGCCATTTCTATATTACCTCCGGCAGTATAGTAAAAGACACTACGGTCTATGGACACGGCAACCTCTTTGTTTCTTCCGGAGGAATTGCAAGTGAAACAAAAGTTTACGCTGGCGGCACATTGGAATTGAAAGATTGTGCGGTAATAACAGGGAAAATTAGTTTTGCTACGGGGGCAATTGTCCTCGCTGATCAAAGTGCTGTTGTGGATTTCGATCTAACGAGCTTATCGGCAGGCGAGAAGGCTCTATTGAATGACTGGTCTCTGATTCAGGGAACGCCGCAATATTCTATCACCGTAAGGACGAATCAAGAGGAAGGCATCTATAAACTTGCAGATACCGCTGGTGAATTTGACGGAGTTATTACTGTAAAGGGTCCAGATGGGGAATCTCTTGGTACGTTCAAAGCCGGGGAATCATTTGAAGTCGGAGAAGACACATATACGTTGCGGATTGATAACGACTCCCTCGTTTTGAGCATTGCGGAGACACATCCTGCGGATACCGTCGCGCCGACTATTTCGAATATCCAAGCGAGCCTTACGGAGCCGACCAATCAGGATGTCGTCCTTACCGCTGATTTTGCAGACGATGTTGAGCTGACATCTTCCCTGTACAAATTCGGGGAGAATGGCGAATGGACAACCTATGTGGATGGTGTGACCGTGAAGGAAAACGGCATCGTCTATTTCAAGGCCATCGATGCAGCAGGAAATGAATCCGAGGTCGCAAGCTACACTGTCTCCAACATTGATAAGGTCGAGCCTGGGAATCCATCGGGACTTCTGGCTGTAGTATCCAACCAAACGGTTGCTCTGCTCTGGAATGTGAGCATGGACGACTCCTCCGGTGTCAAGGAATATATCGTGACGTATTCGCTTAATGGGCAAGAGTTCACGGCAAGAACAGCAAACTCGAATTATGTGCTGAACAATGCTGACTTTGGCTCCTACAGCTGGAGCGTACAGGCGGTAGACTTCGCGGGCAACGAATCGGCAGTTGTTGCCGGAGATGCGTTCACTGTTTCCGGCTTCAAGCCGTATACCGTGGAATACAGTGCAGATAATTTCGAGCATGTAATCACATTTGCGGTCACGACACTTTCTCTTGATGCCTTCCGCATGCCGACTGGAACATATCAGCTGCGCATCAAACAGGAAGGCAGCAGTGAATGGCTTTCTGGAGATTCCATTGTTGCCACCGAACTTGACGCTACGCCGCAGCTCATCAAATCCGATGCGGACGGTAATGCAGATATCTTCTTTGCGAACCCCATTGGCACATGGGAGTCCGGCTACGTCGCGCAGCACGTCGGCTCCATTGGCGATTGGACAGGGACAAACGAGTATACCACGCTCTTCGGCAAAAACAAGCTTGCTGACATCATCGAAGGGTCGACCGATGCCAATATCTTGCTGATGACGGACGATGACAACGGAGACACGCTCTTTGTGGACGATATCTACACGGCATCTCCAGGTGGCATTGCGGAGAAGCAGTCCCGCATCGCTCAGATTGACGAAATCCGAGCTGGTGCTGGAAACGATATCGTGGATATGACCAGCCAGAATTTTGAGTATATCGGTGATGGCCTCACGATCCGTGGAGGTGAGGGCAACGATACCATTTGGGCGAACAAGGGGAACAACTGGCTCTTCGGCGATGCTGGAAACGACCGTATCGTGGGGGCATCCGGAAATGACGTGATCGCTGGTGGCATCGGGAACGACCGGATGCATGGTGGCGGTGGCAAAGACATGTTCACTTTCTGCGAGAATTGGGGAGTGGACAATGTTGAGCAGCTTGCTGGAAGTGAGGTCGTTCTTTGGTTCGCCGAGGGAAGCCAGGACAACTGGGATGCCTCCAAACTGACCTACACGGATGGAACGAACAGCGTCAAGGTCTCCGGCGTCACAGCTGATCTGGTCACGCTTAAATTCGGCGACGATGGATCAGATGACTATGCGGCACTTGCAGCCTCTGGCGCGTTCTTCGATGCCACCACGGAACGTATCTTCGAGGAGGAAGGTAAGGGCATGCTCGCCAGTTTATGACCTAAACATGCATTGAGCCACCGATGTGTCACCAGCTGTTGTTTTTTTCCGATTGCATACTGCATTCTTTTAAAAAACTGGTGACACATGCCCGGCCTATGCCAAAAAAGTCCGAAAAAAGTTTGGAGAATACCGATTTGAGCTCGGCATAAGGCCGAAATATGCCGAAAATGACGCGAATCTGCCGATTTGAAAACCGCTATTTAAGGTGCAACTCCCCGGC